>Ga0194048_10000267_pt1 | contig 24770 bp, 20 predicted proteins | sample JunL225m_MetaG_FD_161685 | JGI IMG/M metagenome (GOLD analysis project Ga0194048, IMG submission 161685) | Anoxic zone freshwater microbial communities from boreal shield lake in IISD Experimental Lakes Area, Ontario, Canada - Jun2016-L222-5m | ecosystem: Environmental > Aquatic > Freshwater >...
GGGGTGCGCTCGCCCTGATGACGGTTGCCTATGTCACCCTCGCCCATTTGATTGCCCGCCCGCGCCTTCGCGCGGCCTGATTCCGTCTCTCCCATGCGCATCCTTCTTGAAGCCCTCCAGGCCGGCCGACTGTTCGAACTGACGGAGACCTCCAAGCGAGGCGCTTTTGAATTCCTCGGCCGCGTGCTCGAGGCCATCCCGGAAATCCCGGATGATTCCGGCGTGGTCGAGGCAATGTTCGCCCGCGAAGCCACCGGGAATACGGCCATCGCCCCTGGCGTGGCCTGCCCGCACGCCCGCGTCGAAGGCATCAACGCCGAAATTTTCTGCGCCCTGGGTTGGTCCTCCGCTGGTATCGACTATGAAGCGGAAGATGGTAACCGCGTGAACCTTGTTGTGGCCTACTGGATTCCCGACTGCCAGCGCGTGGGTTTTCTCAAGGAGATGTCTGGCCTCGCAAAGGCCATCACCGCCTCGGGCGGGATCGAATCTCTGCGCAAGTGTGAGACCTTGGGTGAAGTCCGCCACGGTCTCCTTGATTGGGTGACGGTCGCACTCAGTGAATCTTCGCCTGACGCCCGTGCCCGGATGCTCCGCCTCAGCGCCAAGCCTCCGGCGGGTGAAGCGCCGAAGGCGTAAGATCAGTTCGGCCCGAACTTATTCCAGAGCACCGCGGCCCAAGTGCTGACGGCGATGACGATGGTCAGGAAGACTGCGGCGCTGCCCATGTCCTTGGCCCGCTTGGCCAGGGGATGGCGCTCGAGTGAGATGTGGTCAGTGTTCGCCTCGATGGCTGAATTGATCAACTCGACGATGAGGATGAGCTGAAGAACCGCGAAGAGTAGGGCGCGCTCGTAGGCAGGGACGGGCACAAACCAAGCCACGATGGAAAGCGGGACCACCACCATGAGTTCCTGCTTAAAGGCTTCTTCGTGCTTGGCGGCGGCACGCAGCCCGTCCCAGGTGTACCGGAGGGCGCTAATGAGCCGGGTCAGCCCTCCCTTGGACTTCATGGTTTCACCGTAAGGCTTCTTGTCGGGCATACATAAGGGCTTAACCCCCCTGTTTTGGCAGGGCAAAGGCAATTTCAGGCCCCCAAAAATCGCTTGCCACGGGGGGGTCCTGCCCTAGGTTTCGTGGTTCCCTACTCGGGAAACCCACCATGCGCGACGATTACCTCCAAGATGCCCGTAAAGTCATTCCCGACGCCAACATTCTCATCAATGTGGTCTCAAAGCGCGTGAAGCAGCTCCGCAGCACCGCCGACTACTCTGTCCAGCCTCCGAAGTACAACCACACCTTGGGTGACGTCTTTGAGAAGCTTTCCCCTGAGGACATGGCCCTCCGCGAGATCATCGAAGGTCGCATCTCCTGGGAGTTTCGTCCTGAGGATCGCCTGCCTGCCTAAGGCAGTCCCCCGCCACAGCCGGCTTGCCGGCGAGTAGCCCTTTCGTCATCCGATGGCCGCCCGCCGAGAGCACGTTCTACCCGAGGTCAATAACCCGAAGGCGGGACGTGACTATTTCATTGGCCCGACCTTCGAGGCTGGGATTGTCCTGCGCGGCACCGAGGTGAAGTCCCTTCGCGCCGGCCGAGCCAACATCGCCGATGCGTTTATCAAGATTAGCCCGAAGGGTGTGATGCTCTACCACGCGCACATCGCGGAATATGATTTCGGTAACCTCAATAACCACGCCTCCTACCGCACGCGCCAGCTACTACTGAAGGAGGCCGAGATCGAGAAGATCGCCGCGGAGATTCAATCCGGCGGCCACGCGATCATTCCTTTAAAGATCTACTTCAAGCACGGCCTGGCGAAGTGCCTCCTCGCTGTGGGCAAAGGTAAGAAGATGCATGATAAACGTCAGGACATCAAGGAACGCGAAGCCAAGCGCGAGATCTCGCGTGCGATGAGTCGTCGCAAGTGAAGCCGCCGCTCCACCTCGTCCTACTCCGCCCGGAGATTCCGCCGAACACCGGCAACGTCGGGCGTATGTGTGCCGTGACGGGTTGCGTCCTCCACCTCGTCCACCCGCTGGGCTTCAAAATCGACGACGCCAAGCTGCGTCGCGCGGGAATGGACTATTGGCATGAACTCGATGTCCGTCATCACGACAACTGGGAGGCTTTCCTCGCCTCGCCCGGCCGCCCGGAACGTCTCTGGCTTTTCACGACCAAGACGACGCGCGGTCTTTGGGACGCGCAGTTCCAGGAAGGCGACGGGCTCGTCTTCGGCAACGAAGGCTCCGGCACGCCCGACGAGATCCACGCGTGGTTCGGACGCGACCGCGAAGTGAAGATCCCGCACTTCAACGACAAGACCCGTTCGCTCAATCTCTCGACCGCCTGCGGCATCGCGACGTACGAGGCGCTGAGGCAGATCAAAACGAGGCAGGGTAGATGACTGAGTTGATGGCGGATGACAGATGGCTGAATCGATCACGGAGGGGCATGGTCAGTCGGGTCGGGATTTCCGGTAGGTGATAAGCCCTCCGATGAGCCGGCCGACTAAGGCCATTTGTCCTGCGATACTTTTTCCGTCCTTGGCGTCAATCAGGTCGGCTCGCATGCAGACCTCTATCTGAGACTCGAGTTCGCACAGCGATCCTCGGGCGATGTATAAGAAGCGCAACGCGTCACGGTTTGTCCCGCGCCCGTTACCCTCGGCAATGTTAGAGGGGATTGAAATAGCCGCACGGCGTATTTGGTCAGCCAGCCCTCGGTCAATGGAGGCGGTTCGCCTCGAGTAAAGTCGGTAGACTAAGACGGCCAAATCCATGGATTCTATCCAAGCCTTGAGCTGTCGATAGGGTGGCCCGTCCTGCGTCATTTCCATGTGTCGGGATGTCCGCTTCGTCATCTCGTCGCAACGAAGGCTGTTACCCAGATGAAGCCTAGGGGAATCTGCCATCGATTCAGTCCTCTGTCATCGATCCAGCCATCAACTCCTTCCTTCGCTTGCCTTTCGTCCGCCTCTCTTACCCTCCACTCCATGTCCCGCCTCGACATCATCCGCGCCCGCATCGCGCCTTCCCGCCAGCGGCTGCTTGCGCATCCATTGTACGCGCGCATGGCCTCGCTCGACGACGTGCGCGTGTTCATGCGTTCGCATGTCTTTGCGGTCTGGGACTTCATGTCGCTCCTGAAGCGTCTGCAGCGCGACCTCACGTGCGTGACCGTCCCTTGGGTGCCGGTCGGCGATGCCGAGGTCCGCTTCCTGATCAATGAGATCGTCTGCGGCGAAGAGTCCGACGTCGACCCGCGCGGTGGGCGCATCGCGCACTTCGATCTCTATCTGCGTGCGATGCATGAAGCCGGAGCCGATACCTCATCCGTCCAGAAGGCCCTGGCTTCCGTTCGCGCCGGTGGCTCGACCGCCTCCGCACTCGTCTCGGCCGGTGTCCCGTCAGGAGCCGCCGCTTTCTCCGGCGCAACCTTCGCCCTGGCGACGAACGGTAAGTCGCATGAGGTCGCGGCGGCGTTCACGTTCGGTCGCGAGGACCTGATCCCCGATATGTTCACGGAGCTGGTCATGCGCCTCAGTCGCGAATACCCGGGTAAGCTCGATACCTTCCGCTATTACCTCGAACGGCACATCGAGATCGATGGTGGGCATCATGGAGCCATCTCGCTCCGCATGGTCGAGCTTCTCTGCGGCGATGACGACCTCAAGTGGGCCGAAGCCGCTGCGGCTTCCGTCGCTGCCATCGAAGCACGCATCGCCCTTTGGGATGCGATCGTTGGTGAACTGGCTCATCATGCTTAAAGTCGCGTATTGGCTGACGCTGGTCAGCTCGGTGGCCGTCGCCGTCTACGCGATTGTCGGCTACGCTTTCCTCACGCCGGGCCAGACGGTGCACCCTGCGATGAAGGCCGCCTATGCGGCTTACCCCTGGCGCATCCTCATCCACGTCGCGGCTTCGCTGGTCGCGTTGGCCGTCGGGCCATGGCAGTTCATTGCCGCGTTACGCCGACGTAAGGCCCTGCATCGCGGGCTCGGCTTCATCTACTTCCTCGCCGTCTTCGTGGGCGGCATCTCGGGTTTCTTCACGGCGTTCATCGCCCAAGGCGGATTCATCTCCCAGGCCGGGTTCGTCGTGTTATCCCTTCTCTGGGTCGGCTCGGCGGTAGCCGCTCTTCGGGCGATTAAGCGCGGAGATTACCTTGCGCACGAAGCGTGGGCGATTCGCAGCTTTGCGTTGGCTTTTTCCGCGGTCACGATCCGCTTGCAACTCGGCGCTGGCTTCGCGACCGGCCAGCGCTTCGAGGATTTCTACTGGATGCTTTCGTGGACCTGCTGGATCCCGAACTTGATTGTCGCCGAATGGCTGATTCGCCGCCGTCCGAGCGCTCCGGCCTAAGCTTATTTGGAGGCTCCCGGACGGTGGCGCTGCACGATGTCATGGAAGTCGCCGAGATTGTAAGGGCCGACGATGGGCTTTGAAAGGTCCGCTTCATGGATCACAACAGCGCCGTTTTCCATGGCTTGGGCGACGACCTTGCCAGCGGGATCAATCACGGCCGAAATCATCCAATTATTCTTGGGGTCGGTGAAAGTGTTACTGACGACGTAGACGCGGTTCTCGCAGGCGCGAGCGCGAGCGAGCAACGGATCACAGCCCCAGACTGGCCAGGCGATGACTTCCGCGCCGTTGGCTGCGAGGGCCCGGGCGACTTCCGGGTAGAAGCCATCGTAGCAGATCATCAGGCCCACCTTACCGAAGGCCGTGTCAAAAACCGGATACTCTGAACCCGGGGCGACGCCTTTTTCGACTTCACCGTGCGGTAGACAGACCTTTCGGTATTTACCGAGCAGCTTACCTTCAGGGCTCAAGAGCACCGCGGTATTGTAAATAAGACTGCCATCGCGCTCGTAGAGACTGAGGGCGATGTGGATGGAGTGCTTCTTGGCGACTTCGCCGAAGAATTGCGTCGTTGGACCGGGGATTAACTCCGCGGTCTGGACGGGGCTCAGTCCCGTACGCGCGTAGGGCACGGTCTCTCCGAGTACGATTAGGTCAGCTTTCTGTTTAGCGGCCTCGGCGATTAGGGGCACGTACTCTTCGCAATTCTGCCGCGGTGATTTGCCGGTGGGAAGGTATTGCAAGGCCGCGAGCCGGACCTTGCGGGCGGCGGGGGCGGTCGTTTTCTCGAACGTAATTTCACTCCACTCCACCCGACCTTTGGGGGCGTGTTGGAGGTGGAGTTCAATCGTCGCCTGAGTGGCTTTGGGTGGCACTTGGTAGACACCCGAGAGCGTGCTGCGGCCCAGCGCATCGATGGTTCCGTCCATCGGATGTTCTGGTTCGGCGCTCGCACCCGGTGTTGAGGAAGGGACGCCTTTGCCCTTAGCGTCCGACCAGACGATACGGGCGAGTCCGCTATGGCGCGGGTTGTCGACGCCGGTTGTCTTGCGCGCGGCGCTGAACTTTATGAAGTCACCGCCTTTGACGGGGAACGTCTGCTGATACCATCCGTCCAGTCCTTCTCGGCCGTCTTGCGTGATGACGAGAGCCTGGGCTTCGTGTGAGAAGCTTGGGCGAATTTCATCGCGTGGGGCTTTCTCGGTCCAGCCCGCGAGATCGACGGCTTGAGCTGCAGCCGTGCTTAGCAGGATGATAGGCAAGCAAAGGGTAGGGTGCATCGGGGTTGATGCAGATATGTAGCCTGGGCGAGAGACCGCAACCGTCTATGTCCTGCCGTCTCAGTCGAACTGTTCCAGTACCGCTACGCCGACGGCATCGGCCCGCATGCGGCCTTCGCCGGTCAGGCGGAAGTGCGTGCCGCTATTTTCCATCAGGCCTTCGGCGATGAGGTTGGTGAAGAGTCGAGGCACGCCCACGGGTAGCACGGCCCCGAATCGCTTTGCGAGTTCCGCGGGTTGTACGCCCGCGTTGAGGCGGAGGCCAAAGACGAGCGCATCGCAGAGGAGGTCGGCTTTACTCAAGTCTTTGACCTGCTCGAGCACTGGGGTGCTGGCTTCGATGCCTTTGATCCATTGATCAAGGTTGGCGGGGTTCGTCCAGCGCCGGTCGCCCCATTGCGACGAGGCGGAAGGGCCGTAGCCAATCCACGAACCCATTTCCCAGGTGATGAGGTTGTGGCGGCAAGCGTGGCCGGGACGGGAGAAGTTAGACGTCTCGTATTGGGCGTAGCCGTGCGCTTCGAGCGTTTCCCAGGTGCCACGGTAGAGGCGGGCTTCGAGTTCACGGTCGATCTTCACTTTGCCTTGCGAGAGTTTAACGAACATCGCCGTGTCTTCTTCAAACGTCAGGCAATAGGTCGAGAGATGGTCGGGCTCCAGCTCAACCACGCGGCGGAGATCTTCGGTCCATCGAATCTCATCCTGTCCAGGAATTCCGAAGATGAGGTCGAGGTTACGGCTCTTGAAGCCGGCGGCCTCGATGAGCTCCCATGCTTCCATGATTTGCTTCGGCGAATGGCGGCGCCCGAGCGCATCAAGCGTCGCATCGTCGAAGCTTTGCACGCCCATGGAAACACGGGTCACGCCGATTTCCTTGAGGGCAGCGAGTTTATCGGCGCGGACGGAAGAGGGCGCGAGCTCGACGGTCCATTCGCCCGGCTGCCCGGCGGCCGCCGTCATGGCTTTGCCGAGTCGGAGTAAATCCTCTGCCGGCAGGAGGCCGGGGGTGCCGCCGCCCCAAAAGGCTGTTTCGACCCGGCCTGGCGGGTGTAATTCCATTTCGCGCTCGATCGCACCGAGGTAGCGGTCGATCTCGCCACGTTTAGGCTGTTCTTGGTAGAAGGAACAGAAGTCGCACGACGAGGCGCAAAAGGGCACGTGTAAGTAGAGGGCGGTCCCGGACTGGACGGGCGACGCCATCACTCAAGTCCGAGCTGCTTGCGTCCGGCTTCAGAAATCATCCGTGGATTCCAGACCGGGTCCCAAACGATTTCGACTTCGGCAGATTCGACGCCCGGCAAGGATTCCATTTTAGATTTAGCGTCGGCCGCAATCACTGGGCCCATGCCGCAGCCTTGGGCGGTCAATGTCATTTTGGCCGCCACTTTTTGGCCACCACGTTCGCCTGGCGAAAGCTCGAGATGATAGATGAGGCCGAGGTCGACGATGTTGACGGGGATCTCTGGATCGAAGCAGCCCTTGAGTGCTTCCCAGAGTGCATCTTGATCGACCGGGCCAGAGGCGACGGCTTCATCCTTCTTGCCATATTGGGCCACGGCTTCTGTGCCGAGGGCAGAGATATCCGCGGGAGCGATCCGAAAAAGTCCCATCGGGGTACGCACGGTGACCGAGCCGCCGAGCGCTTGGGTGACCGTTACTTCGGTGCCCGCCTCGAGCACCACGATGTCTCCGGCTGGGATAAGAGTGGCCGCGCAGTCGCGGACAAGTTTATGGGCGTCGCTCATGCCCTAGAAACAGGCGGTTCGGCCCGCGGACGCAAGCGTGGGCTGGGTGCTTTCGCTTAGAGATGTGCTTTTGGGTGTAGTTGGGTTGCGAAATGCGATGACGTGCAGGGTTGTCGGCCATCGGAGTCGGGCTAAGTTGGTGCGACCCCTTCCTATGAATCGCATCTTCACCGCGTTCCTTTTGGCCTTCAGCCTGTTCGCCCAGGCGGCCCCCGTCTCGCTCTTCGATGGTAAGACCCTCGCTGGCTGGGAGGGTGATACCGCTTGGTGGCGCGTGGAAGAGGGCGAGATTCGTGGCGGTTCCTTCAAGACGAAGGTGCCCAAGAATTTCTTTCTCGCGACGGAGAAGTCCTACCAGAACTTCGACCTGCGCGTGAAGCTTCGCCTGACGGGAACTGGTTTTGTGAACAGCGGCATTCAGATGCGGAGCGTGCGCGTTCCGAATAGCACTGAGATGAGCGGCTACCAAGTAGATTACGGTAAGGGCTGGTACGGTAAACTTTACGACGAAAGCCGCCGCAACAAGGTCATCGCCGATTCGGTCGACCCCAAGGCGGTTCTGGCTGCGGTCAAAGAAGGCGAATGGAATGAATACCGCATCCTCGCCGAGGGCCCGCGCATCCGCAGTTGGGTCAACGGCGTGCCCGCGCTCGATTTCACCGAGTCGGAGGCGAACATTGCCATGGACGGCAAGATTGGCATCCAAATTCATGCCGGCGGTCAGGCCGAAGTTCAGGCTAAAGATATTACCATCGAGGAGCTACCCGCCACGGCGGGAGCCCTGACTTGGGATAAAGTGAAGCCCGCTGCCCAGAAGGCTGAGCCCGCCAAGGAAGCCGCCCCCAAGCGCGTGACCGGCTACAACGACGTGCAAGGCGTTCGCCGTCCCGCCGAGGAGCAACAGAAGCTCTTCAAGCTCCCTGCCGGATTTGAAATCGAGCTTTTCGCCAAGGAGTCCGCCGACTACGGCAAATTCCTTATGCTGATCTTCGATCAGCAGGGCAGGGCCTGGTCTAGCACGGCGCTGGAGTACCCCGTCGATGCTAATGAGAATCCGGCCGCGGCGGATGCCCTGTATAAATCCAAGGCCCGCGACAAGGTCATCATCTTCGATAAGCCTTTCGACTTAGGCCTGCACCAGCCGCGCACCTTCGCCGACGGCCTCGCCATTCCTGAAGGCGTGCTGCCTTATAAGGACGGCGTCATTGTTCAACATGGTCACGATATTGTTAACCTGCGCGATACCGCGGGCTCTGGTAAGGCCGATAAGCGTGAAGTGCTGCTTACCGGTTTTGGTGTCCAGGATTCACACCTTTTCCCGCACCAGTTTACGCGCGCTCCGGGTGGCTGGTTCTGGTTGGCTCAAGGTGCTTTTAATAAAGGGACGGTCGTCACCACTAAGGGCGAGCAGATTGACTTCCCGAACACGCGCATGGCGCGTTTCCGTCCGGACGGGAGTTTCTTCGAGCCCACTTCCACTGGCCCGTGTAACATCTGGGGCCTCGTGCTGACGGGCGAAGGCGAGTCCTTTATTCAGGAGGCGAACGATTATGGCTATCCCGTGATGCCCTTCCACGAATACGCATGGTATCCTGGTTGTGCCGATCGTCTGGCAAAATCCTATCAGCCACCGTTCCCTGTCCAGGCGCCGCAGTTTAAGATGGGTGGCACGGGTCTGAGCGGTCTCGCCCTTTCCGATAAGGGCGTCTGGCCCGCCGGTTATGATGATGTGATGTATGTCGCGAATCCGATTACCTCGAAAATTAATGCCATCCGGATGACGCGCGATGGCCCCCGCTACGCGCTCGAAAAGCTCGACGACTTCGTCAGCTGCGAGGATCCTTTCTTCCGTCCAATCGCTATGACGATGGGGCCGGATGGCTGTCTCTACATTGTCGATTGGTATAACAAGATCATCAGTCACAACGAAGTCGCTCGCAATCACCCTGACCGCGATAAGCAGTCTGGCCGCATCTGGCGCATTAAGCCCAAGGGCTATGTCGCGCCGGTGCCGGTTGATTACACGAAGCTCTCGTCCGCCGACCTCGTTGCTCGTCTGGGTGGTAAGATTATTGGTGACGCCCATCTGGCATGGCAGACGCTTGCCGACCGCGCATCCGACGCCACGACCACGGCATCACTACAGGCAATCATCCGTGATGAGAATGCCGCCTCACCTCGCCGTATCCAGGCCCTCTGGGTGCTCGGCTGGCAGAAGCAGACGCCGGTCGACTTATTGCCCATTCTCGCGCGGAGTAATAATCGTAACGTCCGCCGCGAGGCCGTGAACGCCTTACGCTTTGCGGAAGCCGCATTGCCGCATCTTGAATTGCTCCGCGCACTTAAGGCCGACGCCGATCCCGAGGTGCGTAGTGCCGCCATCAAGGCCTTGGGTGAGGCTTCTCTGCATTCCGCCGAAGCGATGGGTGCCATGCTGGAGTTTGCTCGGCCTTCGCTCGATGGACCGGTGGCACCGGACCGTTCCGGCAAGCCCATCAAGGTGGGCATCGCTTATGATCGTGAATTCGAACGTTTCCTCGTTCGCATGTACCTCGAACGTCAGCCCGCCGCCGTCGCCGCCTTTCTGGCAACAGATGCCGCCAAGCCTTTGCCAGCCGAAGGTCGGATGTTTGCCGCACTTGCGCTCGACCCAAAAGTCGGAGCTCCCCTTGTCGCCCAACTCGTCGGCCAACTGTCCCGCGCGCCTGGCCCCGAGGAGCTCTTCGCCGTTGCCAAGACGCTTGATCAGCCGGCCAGCGTCACGGTTCTCCGCAAGCTACTCGCTGATGGCGCGGTCCGTAGTCGCGTGGCCGAACTCTTGTTGGTCTACCGCACGGACCTCGATCCAGCGAAGGTCGGCCCGGTCGTCGCTGAGGCCGCCCGTTCCTTGCTCGCACAGGGCGCGCCAGAGCGTGCCCTCGCCGCTCAACTCATCGGCGGCTTCCAACTGATGGAGCTGGAGGACGAGTTGCTCGCTTTGGTCGGCCGTGAAGACTCACGTCGTGATGCCTTGGCTGGCCTGCAGCAGCTGCGTACGACCAAGCCTGAGGCGATTGCCGCCTTGGTCGGACAGGCTCCGGCGGAGGTCTCCCGGTTGGCCCTGGCGGCTCTGGTCGCCGCCCGCTCCCCGCAGGGTGCCGTGCTGGCGATGAAGCTTTACCCGACCCTGGGCGTGAATGAACGCAAGGTCGTGCTCGACGGCATCAGCGGCACCAAGGCTGGGGCCAAGGCCATCGCGGCTGGTCTGGCTGATAAGTCGATCGCAGTTGCCGATATCGAGACCCCCGTCGCCGAGAAACTCGCTATCGCCTTGGGTGATAGCCCGGAACTTACGGTCGTCTCTGCCCAGCTGGGTGGTGTCTTCCGCAGCGTGTTGTCGCTCGATGGCACGGATGAAGCCGTCGCGTACGCCAATCTCACCTTGAAGGGTCCCTTCACGGTCGAGACGTGGGTGAAGCTGGATGGCAAGGTCGATAATAAAGCCAGTATCCTAGGTGCTCCGGGCAAGCTGGACCTTAACTTCTTCAGCGGAAGTTTCCGCGCCTATTTCGGCGGGACGATTCGCGACGGCGTTACTTCCTCGAAGCCTGTTTCCTCGGGTATCTGGACGCACATCGCCCTCACGCGTGACAGTGCCGGCATCCTCCGGATTTATCAGGACGGCGATCTGACCGGGACTTCGAAGGTGACCGTACCACATGACCTGACCGGACTCACCATCGGCTGGTCGGGCCCGGCTGGAGGCCCGCTGGGCGCCTTCTCTGAGTATCGTGTTTGGAATGTCGAACGAAAGCCGGCCGAGGTGCGTGCTAACATGACTCGCACTTTCGCGGGCGACAAACTTCCGGTCTCCCTCGTCTTTGCTTCTGCCTCGGATGCCTCGTGGGGTAAACTCGGCAAGGGTGCCAAGGTGGTGCGCACGACGGACTCGCCACCGCTGTTGAATGCGGCTCAGTTTGCCGCGCTGGAGGTCAAGGCCGCGCATTACTTTGCGCTGGCGCAAAAACCGGGTAATCCCGCAAAAGGTCGCGTCGTCGTCACGCTCTGCCAGACCTGTCACATGATTAACGGGCAAGGGGGCCTCATTGGCCCGAATCTGTCCGGCGCCGGTGCCATGGGCATGGAAGGCGTCATCCGGAATATCATTGATCCCAACGCCGCGATTGAGGCCGCTTACCGCATCTTCCAGGTCAAGCTCAAGGCTGGTGAAGTCATCGAGGCTTTCTATGTCTCCGAAGACTCCACGGCCTACGTGCTTCGCCAGCCCGGTGGTGCCGATCGGCGCGTACCGAAGGTCGAAGTGAGCTCCACCAAGTACCTACGCCGCTCGATTATGCCCGAAGGTCTGCTTGAGGGCTTCACGGACGAGCAGGTGATCGACCTCTTCGCCTATCTGAAGACGCTGAAGTAAGCCCCGCCGCTGGCTCTACGCCTTCTTCGCTTGCCGAGGGGGCGTGGGGGCTTACGGCTTGAGTCATGTCCGTCTGGTTCAATCCTGCCCGCGAAATCGACGCCCTGCTACGCAAGGCGGCACTCTCCGTTCCCGGCTTGGAAGCCGATTTCAATCCGGAGCTAAAGCCGTCGGATCCTCGTCACGCCGACTTCCAGGCTAACGGCGTGCTCGCCGCCGCCAAGAAGGCCAAGGCCAATCCGCGTGCCCTTGCCACGGCCCTTGTCGACGCCGTCCGTCTGCAAGGCGGGCTGGATGCAGATCTCATCCAGATCGAGGTCGCGGGTCCGGGCTTTATTAATTTCAAACTCACCCCGGCCGCCTTGGGCGCCTGGTTGCGTGAGTATCGCGACGAATCCAAGTGGCGCGCGGGGGCGGCCCGCTTGATGGGCGGCCGTAAAGTCGTCATCGATTATCCTTCGCCCAATACTGCCAAGCAGATGCACGTGGGCCACCTTCGTCCTATCGTCATCGGCGAGGCCGTTGCACGGCTGATTGAGTTTTGCGGCGCTGATCTCGTGCGCGATAATCATATCGGCGACTGGGGGACGAACTTCGGTATCCTCATCCTGTCGATTCGGCGGGCCGGCTTCAAGTTGGACCCTAAGAGTGCGACCGCCCTTGAGGACCTCGAGCGACTTTATAAAGAAGGCAGCATCGCGACCAAGGCCGACCCGGTGCTGATGGATGCCGCCCGAGCCGAGCTTGCGAAGCTGCAGTCCGGAGACGCCGAGAACGCCGCACTCTGGAAGGAAATTGTCGAGGTCTCGAATGCCGCCTGTCAGCGCATCTACGACCAGTTTGGCCTAAAGACCGACGTCATCCTCGGCGAGTCCTTCTATCGCGATAAGGTCGACCAGGTCTACGCCGAGCTCGCGAAATATAAGTTAGCCGAAGAAAGCGAAGGGGCCCTGGTGGTCTGGCATGATGAAGAGCCGCGCTTCTCGCGCCACGCCGAGACCAAAATGCCCTTCATCGTTCGCAAGAAGGACGGTTCATCCAACTATGCCTCAACGGATCTCGCCACGCTTCTTTACCGCACCGACCACTTCAAGGCCGACGAGATCGTCTACGTTACCGATGGACGTCAGCAGGATCATTTTCACCAGCTCTTTGTCACTGGCGATAAGTGGTTCAAGGCTTCGGGGCGAAAACTTCCGCGCCTCCGTCACGTCTGGTTCGGTACCATTTTAGGCGAAGATGGCAAAGCCATCAAAACCAAGTCGGGCGACCCGGTTCGTCTCCAGGCGCTGATTGATGAGGCCACGCAGCGAGCCTATGACGCCGTGACGAGCAAGAGCCCAGAGCTGCCGGAAGCCGAACGCCGTGACATCGGCAAGGCCATCGGGGTCGCCGCTATGCGCTACGCTGACTTGTCGTCGAACCGTACGATGGATTACACTTTCTCGTGGGATAAGTTGCTGGCCTTTGAAGGAAATACCGCACCTTACCTCATGTACGCCGTGGTGCGCGTTCGATCTATCTTCCGCAAGAGCGGGTTGGTCGTGGGGCAGGGCGAGGAAGGGGCGACGGATCCGGAAACCCCGGCCGAGATTGCCCTAGCCCGTAAGCTCTTGGCTTTCACCGCGGCGCTCGATCAGGCACTCGAAGAACTTCGCCCGCATCATCTCTGCACCTACTTGCACGAACTCGCCGCCGCTTACGGTACGTTCTACGCCGCGGATAACGTCATTGTGGATGACCCGGCCGTGAAGGCGCGTCGTCTCATGCTCTGCTCGCGCACCTGTGCCGTCATGGAAACCGGCCTACGTCTCCTGGGTATCGAGCCGGTCGAGCGAATGTAAGCGCGAGGACTCGCCCAAAACCGTCAGATTCGCCTATCTTCTTGGGTAATCCGCTGGGTCGGGCGTGACTTTCCCGGAGGGGTGCTGTCAAAGTGTCTCATGACCCCAGCGTTCACGGCATGCCTCGTGGCTATGATGCTCATTCCGCGGATGTTGGGTGCCGCGGATGGTCAGCTTGAGCTGGAGGCCCGCCGGCTTCATCTCGGAAAACCCGGTCAATGGGAGTGGGATATTTTTAAGCATCGGAAGGTGGACGCCGAGCGATTGGAGTATCGCTTCCAGGCTAAGTCCAATGCGACCGAACAGACGCTCCGGATTTGGCAGCGGGACGTTAAGCTGGATTGGCAGGTAAAACTCAATGGTCGGCGACTCGGTAATCTGGTGGCCGCTGAGGAGGCACTCGAGGCGTTATTCGCTTTAACCAAGGGATCGCTGCGTGATGGCGAGAATATCCTGACGATCGAGGCACCGAAGGATTTGGATGATATTGAGGTCGGCCCGATTACTATCGTCGATAAGCCCGGGCGCGATTTTCTGGCCGGCGCGAGTATCGAGGTCGCCGTGACGGATGCGAACTCAGGTAAAGTTTTACCCAGTCGATTAACGCTCACCCGCTTGGATGGAACGCTTCAACCTCTGCGTGCCGAGCCGACCGCTAGCGTCGCGGTGCGCACGGGCGTGGTCTATGTCAAGGATGGCAAGGCCACGATTTATACCGCTCCCGGAGATTATGTGCTGCATGCGGGGCGTGGCTTTGAGTGGGGTCTCGAGCGTGCGAAGATTTCGCTCTCAGCGGGTGGGGCTCAGCAGGTTGCCTTCAAGTTGCAGCGCGAAGTGCCCACCGAAGGCTGGGTGGCGGCCGATAGCCATATCCACACCTTCACCCACAGCCGGCATGGTGATGCCACGATTGAGGAGCGGATGATCACCCTGGCGGGTGAGGGCATTGAATTAGCCATCGCCACTGACCACAATCATCACGCGGACTTTGCCCCGGTCGCGAGTAAGATGGGCGTATCGGGATATTTTACGTCAGTCGTCGGCAATGAAGTCACCACGAATCGGGGCCACTTCAACGCCTTCCCCGTAGAGCGTGGCTCGCCGGTTGTGAAGACCAAGGAGGATGACTGGGCTAAGTTGGTGCCGTTGATGCGGTCGGCGCCCGGCGTGAAGGTGATTACGCTCAATCACCCTCGCGATGACCATCAAGGCTTCATCCCCTTCGGCGAGACGCAGTTTAATCCCAAGACCGGAAAGCATCGCGATGAGGCCGCCTTGGCAAATATCGACGCCGTCGAGGTGGTTACCTCCGGTGCGATGCAGTCTGATATCCATCAGCTTTACCGCGATTGGTTCGCGCTGTTGAATCGCGGGCTGCGCATCTCGGCCATCGCTTCGAGCGATAGCCATGATGTGAATCGCTTCATCGTAGGGCAGGGGCGCACTTATGTGGCGACGCGAGATGAAGACCCGGCTCATCTAGACCTAGATGACATCTGGCGGAGTTATCAGCAGGGCCGGCTCTTGGTCAGCCTCGGGCTCCTCACACACCTGAAGGTAAACGATAAGTTCATCGTGGGTGACCTGGCTACTGGCTTGGGGGAAGTCATCAAGGTCGAGGCATCCGTGCTCGGGCCAGCGTGGGCACAGGCTGATCATATTGAACTTTATGCCAATGGGCGCCTGATTCGTGAGCAGGATATTCGCGATGACCATCGGGCGGGGTTAAAGGCGAAGATTACATGGATGATTCCCCGGCCAGCACACGACGTCCATTTGGTGGTGATTGCGACCGGCCCCGGCGTCAGTGAGCCGTTCTGGGGTATTGCTCGCCCCTACCAGCCGACCAGTAAGGCTCTGGGCGCTCGAGTCATCGGTTCCACGAACCCCATCTGGCTAGACGTCGACGGCGACGGGAAATTCCACTCCGCCTTGGCTTACGCGCAGGCCTTGCTCAAGCGTCACGGCAATGACCGGGGGGCCTTGAGTGCCGCCTTGAAGAATTATGATGAAGCGGTGGCGGTTCAGGTGGCGGAGTTGCTATCAGCGGCTGGCTTGGGGCGCTAAGCCAGCGTTTGCCGTCGACCCGACGTAACCGTTGGGCTATTCCTTTGTCACCCCAACTATGGAAACCCCTGCTCCTGCGGCGGAAGCCGTCGCCCCCAAGTCGGAACGCCTACTCTCACTCGACGCCCTGCGCGGCTTCGATCTCTTCTGGATTATCGGAGGCCACGGCATTGTCGTGGCCCTTTTAGCACTGACCGGCTGGGGCTGGCTGGCGACCGTAGATGCGCAGCTAGGGCATGTGGCTTGGAATGGCTTCCACTTCGAAGACCTCATCTTCCCGCTCTTCCTCTTCATGGCTGGTGTCTCGACGCCTTATTCGCTGACGCGTCGTCTGACGGAAGGCGCTCGCGGCGAAGTCTGCCGCAAGATTATCCAGCGCGGCCTGATCCTCGTCCTGCTCGGCATCATCTATAACAACGGCCTCCAGTGGAGGGGGCTTGAAGGCATGCGGTTCGGCAGTGTGCTCGGCCGCATCGGCCTGGCGGGCATGTTCGCCCAGCTCATCTTCGCTTTTAATTACGAGATGCCGAAACGACTCTGGGTTTGGTTCGCGGGCGTATTGCTCGGCTATTGGGCAATCATGTCGCTGGGTCATGCGCCTGGTTTTGCCCCGGGAGATCTGACCATGGAGGGGAACTTTGCCAGTTACGTCGACCGTTTGATCTTGCCCGGACGCCTGCACCTTAAAACTCACGACCCCGAGGGCTTGCTCGCCGTCCTCCCAGCAATTGGTAACGCGCTGCTAGGCATTCTTGCCGGCCTATGGTTGCGTCGACCTTCAACGGAGGTTTCTGGCGACCGCAAGGCTGCCGGCTTGATGGTCGCCGGCTTGGCTTTGTTGGTCGGAGGGTATGTCTGGGGTCTAGTTTTTCCGATTAACAAGAACCTGTGGACGAGCTCTTTTGTGCTGTGGACCTGTGGTTGGTCCAGCCTCCTGCTGGGCGCCTTTTTTTGGCTCATTGATGTCCGCGGGTGGCTACGCGCCTTCGGCGCCTTCTTCGCGGTCGTCGGCATGAACTCCGTACTCATTTATATGGCAGGGAAGTTCCTTAACTTTGATTACACCACGAAGGCTATTTTTGGCGGCGTGGCCAAATTCCTGCCAGCGGGGTGGGCCGCCCTGTTGCTCGCTACGGGCTTCTTCATGGTCGAGTGGGCGTTGCTCTGGTTCTTGAAGCGGCAGAAGATCTTCCTGAAGGTTTAGTTTAGGGGGTGGGTCTTCGCTTGTCTTTCGGCATGCGTGAAGGAGGCTGTTGTCATGGAAGAACCTGTGCTGAAAATTACCCGCGGCGATATCATCGCCCGAGGGGTCCTCTGCCACTGCCCCAACTGCGGGAAGCGCGGTCTGCTGGCTTCCTGGTTTCGTCTGAACAAGGCCTGTGCCACCTGCGGTATGGATCTCGCCCGGTCCCCCGGCCTTTATTCTGGCACAACTTCCATCGGCTATGTGGCCGCCATTATCTTTGTCATTATCCCCGTCTCTTTCTTAGTCGTCTTCAAGGTGCTTTCGGTCACGGCTGGGGTCTTGCTGGGGATTTTCGGATCCTTCGGCTTCATCGTGTTGATTTACCCTGTCATGCTCTGCTGGATGGTCATGGCGTACCACGTAGCCATGCCAAGGGAATTGCCGGGTAATGGTGGTCGCGGTGGCGACGAAGGCTAACCTGAGCCTTGACATACATCTTCATATTTAGATAAGAAGATACTTTAAATGTCACGCCAACATCTCATCGATGCCCTCCGCCGACCTGTGCGCCCCGCGGTGTCCGTGGAGTTCTTTCCGCCCAAGGATGCCGAGGGTGGGGCGCGAATGCTAAAGGTGGCGGCGACGCTTAAGCCGCACGGGATTGATTTCGCCTCGATCACCTACGGTGCTGGCGGCACTTCCCGTGACACCACCATCACCTACGGAGCCGAACTGGTAAAGCTGGGTATTCCGCTGATCGGACACCTCACCTGCGTCGGCCATTCGCGCGCGGAGCTGGCGGCCATTATCGCCCAATACGACCAAGCCGGATTCTCAGGGATTCTCGCACTCAGAGGCGACCCGCCTAAGGGCCAGACGGAGTTTGTGACTCACCCTCAGGGTTTCGCGCACGCCCAAGAACTCGTCCGGCAGATCAACGTCGAACGACCTGGGCGTTTTGCGGTAGGGGTTGCGGGTTTCCCGGAGCGGCACCCGGACGCCGCAGACGACCTGTCCGATATCCGTTTCCTTGCGGGTAAGGTCGCTGCTGGCGCGGATTTCGTGACCACGCAGCTCTTCCTAGATAACGAGGATTACTTCCGCTTCGTCGCCCGGGCGCGGGCGGCTGGCGTCTCGGTGCCCATTCTGCCAGGTATCATGCCCGTGCTTTCCCTGAAGCAGGCCCGTAATTTCTGCGGTTTTTGCAAGGCCCGGATTCCCGATGCCTTGGTGCGGGAACTCGAGGCCTGCGGTCCGGATGAAGAAGCCCAGCGTAAGGTCGGTGTCTCTTGGGCGGTGCGGCAGGCGCGCGGTCTGGTCGCCCGTGGAGCGCCCGGTTATCATGTATATATACTAAACAAGGCGGAGTCGGCCGTAGAACTCTTCGCGGCGTTACGGGATTAAGGCGGCGACCTCACATCAATAGGTTTGTAAAGGCCGTGGCCCGCTCGTGTGATGGGTCATGGCGAACACCCCTGCACCTTCGGTAACTGGCTGGCAACGTGGCTTCTGGTGTCTGATGGGGACGCAGTTCCAAAACGCTTTTAGCGACAACGCCCTCAAGCAGCTGATTATTTTGATGCTATTAGCCACTGCCACGGCTGATGCGGAGGGCGACCGACTCGTATCACAAGTGACCGCCGTCTTTTCTGCCCCTTTCATTCTTTTTGCCATGTTGGGCGGCTGGCTGGCAGATCGTTTCAGCAAGCAACGCATCATGGTCAACGTGAAGTTGGCCGAGATGGGTATCATGTCATTTGCCGCCCTCGCTTTGTGGTGGCCAGGCCTGCCGCTAAAGCTGTGCGCCATTTTTCTGATGGGTTGCCACAGTGCCATCTTCGCGCCTTCCAAGTACGGGATTCTGCCTGAAATTTTGCCGCATGAGAAACTTTCATGGGGTAATGGCATCCTGGAGTTGCTGACCTTCCTTGGGGTCATCTTGGGCACCGTCGCGGCCGGAATTTTCTCGGATGGATTTAAAGGCAGGGAGTGGGTCGCTGCCCCCATTTTGGTGGGGATTGCCTTTGGCGGATGGTTGTTGAGCCGTCGCATCACGCCAGCGCCAGCTGCGGCCCCCGACTGTCCCGTTCGCATTAATCCCGTTACCGACCTTTGGCGACAGCTCTGCATCATGAAGCAGGATCGGGATCTTTGGCGCGCATGTTGGGGTAATACGGGTTTCTACTTCATCTCTGCCTTGGTGATGATGAACGTGGTGGTCTTCGGGAAGACCATTCTGAATCTTACCGGTTTACAGAATAGTATGATGAACGTGGCATTGGCGCTTGGCATCGGGATTGGTAGCGTCGTCGCCGGTTATGCTTCCCGGGGTCGGATCGAATATCGACTCGTACCGATCGGGGCGCTCGGCCTGGCACTGAGCACCGTTCCGATGGGAATGGAAGGCGTCACCGCCGATACATTCCGCATCTGCATGGCGACCTTAGGTTTTTCGGCGGGCCTCTTTATTGTCCCCATCGTCTCCGTCATCCAGCATCGTCCTTCGCCGGAGAGTAAGGGCGCCGTGCAAGGCACCGTCAGCAGTCTTAGTTTCATCGGGATTATGGCCGCCGCCGGCGTCCAGTGGGTCTCTCGCGAAGCCTTCGGAATCTCTTCTGGTCAGGTTTTTTGGGTCTGCGGGGCTTCGGCGATCATCTGCGGCGCCTATGCGGCGATTTCCCGGGGCCGGTTCATCAAGGTCGAGTAAGTTGGTCCGCTTCTTAATCTTGGATTAAGGGCGATTAGGGTAGAATATAGGACCAGTTCCCGATGCGCATCCTTATCGTAGAAGACGAAGCCCCCTTGCGTAACGGCCTTCTGAAGCTGCTCCGCGAGGAAGGCTATGCCGCGGATGGTGCCGCCAACGGCGAAGAGGGGCTGCACAAGGCGATGGAGACGGATTACGACGCCATCGTGCTCGATTACCTCATGCCGGTGATGGACGGACGTGAAATGCTGCGTCGTCTCCGCCACACGAAGCGGACGCCCGTGATGATGCTCACGGCTCGCAACTCAGTCGATGACCGGGTGACCGGCTTGGATCTCGGCGCCGATGATTACGTTTCCAAGCCTTACATTCAGCAGGAGTTGCTCGCCCGCCTGCGCGCCCTTGTGCGGCGTAATCACAGTTCGGCTGCCGCGGTGATCACCCTCGGCGAAGTTGTCATCGATACCACGGCGCGCCGGGTCACCAAGGCTGGCGTCGACGAGCCCGTCACGGGTCGCGAATATGGCTTACTTGAATACCTCGCCCATCGCCGAGGCGCGGTGGTGCCGCGAGCCGAACTTTATGAGCACCTCTTCGATGAGAACGAAGACACGCTTTCGAATCTGCTCGAAGTCCATGTCTGTAATCTGCGCCGGAAGCTCGGGGCGGATTTGATTAAGACCCGTCGCGGCTTGGGCTACGTGATCGAAGCCGTCGCCAAAGAAAAGGCCCGCCCATGATTTTTCATTCGATTCGGTGGCGCATCCTGGCGTGGAACTTCGCTTTACTAGCGGCGACCGCCTCGATTTTACTCGTGGCATTCTATCGTCACGAGAAGCAGGCCCGTCTTCAGGAACTCGACCTGCGCCTCCGCCAGGAGATGACGCGCGGGATGGGCGCGATTAACGAGGTCGTGCCGGGCCTCGGCGGTCCGCGTAGCCCTGGTCCCGCTCCCGCCGTCCGTCCTAATGGCAAGGCCGCTTCACGTGGAGAGAGTCAGGAACAGCGGGCGACCAAGGCGCGCCAGGCTTTGACCGAAATCGTCGATACCGGTGTCTGGGTCCAGGCGGTCGACCCCGCGGGCAAGCCTCTGTATCGTTCGCCGAATGCACCCGAGGACCCCGCGCTCATCGCTCAGGCCTTGGCCGAGCTCGAGACGCCGTTGGAAGATACCCCAGCACGGCCGCAGGACCTGATGGCGACGCTCCCCGGACATCGTGTGCTGTTACATCGCCCACCGGGTCGCAACTTGGTGATGTTCGGTAATCCCACCACTCAGATTGATGCAGCCCTTGCGGTGCTGGCTCGGAATCTCGCGCTGGCCGGCTTCGCTGTCGTGATTGTTGGCTGTGGTGTCGGCTGGATTCTCGCTGGTCGCTCGCTGCGCCCCATCGATCGCATTGCCGCTGATGCGGAGGGCATCGCCGCCGGTGACTTCGGCCGGAAGATCGATGTCGAGGACACGGAAAGCGAACTCGGCCGACTGGCGGTCGTCCTGAATGACACCTTCGGCAAGATGAATGCCGCTCGGGAGCACATGGCCCAATTTACCGCTGACGCTTCGCATGAACTCCGCACGCCACTGACGGTGATTCTTTCGGATAGCCAGGGGGCGCTGCGTCAGGAGCGCACGCCAGAGGAGTATCGAGCGGCGCTTGAAACCATCAAACAGTCGGCCCTGCGGATGAAGTCTATTTCAGACGCATTATTGGAGCTCGCCCAAGGGGATGCGGCCCATCCGGTGAATAAGGACGCCTGCGACTTGGCCGATCTCGCCGATGAGTCGGTGGCGCTACTTGGCCGCGTGGCACGAGAGCACGGTGCCACCCTCGTCGCTCAGCTAGAGGGCGCTCCCGTGATCGGCGATGCCGGCCGGTTGGGACGGGTGATTCTCAATCTTACTATCAACGCCATCCTGCATAATGAGGCCGGCGTGGCGGTGACGGTTTCAACAGGGATGGTCGACGGCCAGCCTGAATTACGCGTCGCGGACAGCGGTCGCGGCATCACTCCGGAAAGTCTCGCTCGTATTTTTGAGCGCTTTCATCGGGCCGATGCCTCGCGCTCTCGGCATACCGGTGGGGCTGGCCTGGGGTTGGCCATCGTCAAGCAGACCGTCGAAGCGCACGGCGGTACGATCACCGTGGTCAGCGAAGTTGGTAAGGGCACGACTTTCATCGTGCGCCTGCCAAAGGCCTAACTAAATCGTCGCGAGGACGCGTTGCTTAATCTCCGCGATGGGCATCGCGTTGAGTAGAACAGGCGACAAGCGATTCTCGTTGATCAGCGGGAGTGCCGTGAGGCGTTCGCTAAGCACAAGGTTGCGGTTCGCGGCGACTTCGTCGACGCGGTCCACCGGCGTGAAACGCGGGGTGGATTTCAGGACCTCAGGGTTGGTACGGATGAGGTCGCCAATAGCCAGCACCACTTCGGCGAAGCGGTCGAGCTCGGCCTTCGTGTAGGACTCCGTCGGCTCGATCATCAGGCCGAAGACCTCGGGGAAAGCTACGGTCGGGGCGTGGAAGCCGAAGTCGAGGAAGAGTTTACCGACGCGGCCGATGATGCTCGCGCGCGGAATGCCGGATGCCTCGATGCGTTTAAAGTCTTCTTCCGTGAGCGTAAGGATGAACTCGTGCATGCGTGGCACGCCGTCCGCCGCCGCAGGGAGTGAAGGGAAGGACTTGCCGAGTTTGGAGAACAGGTAGCGGCTGGAGAGGACGGACATCGCGGACATGCGGCGCACGCCTTCCTTGCCGAGGCGCTGCAGGTAGGTGTAGACGCGCACCTTGTGGGCGAAGTTACCCCAATGACGATGGAAGGATCCGATGCTGTGCTTCGGTTTCACGGGAACATAGACGTCTCCCTGCTTGGCAATCTGGAAGCCGGGGAGGAAGTCGACGAGGAGCTCGGAGACGGCCACGATGCCGTCGCCAGGGCCGCCACCGCCGTGTGGGACGGTCCAGGTCTTGTGTAGGTTATTATGGACCGCATCGACGCCGAGGGCGCCAAGGTTCACCCAGCCCGCGATGGCGTTCATGTTGGCGCCGTCCATGTAGACGAGTCCGCCGATGCGGTGAATCTCTGAGGCCATTTTCTGGAAATCGGTCTCGAAGACGCCGGAGGTGTTCGGGTTGGTGACCATCATGCCCGCGATGCGCGGTCCGAATTCGGTGATCTTCGCGGCGAAGTCGACCTGGTCGACGCGACCGTCAGGAGCGGACTTCAGCAGCATGATGCCCGATGGCGAGCCGTCGGGGTTACGCTTGGTCGCGTAGCCGGCGGTGGTGGCCGTGGCAAAGTTCGTGCCGTGGGCCGTCGACGGGATTAGGATGATGTCGCGGTGCTGGCCGTGGTGGCGGTGGTAAGCTTGGAAAAGCTTTAGGCCGACGAGTTCGCCTTGGGCGCCGGCGACGGGCTGGGTGGTCAGGCCGGCGAGGCCGGTGATCTTGCGGAACCATTCCTGCGTCTGCCAGAGGAGTTCAAGCGAGCCCTGTGCATCCTCGGTCGGAGCCTGCGGGTGCAGGCCGGTGAAGCCCGGCAGACCGGCGGCCCAGTCGTTGATGTGTGGGTTATACTTCATCGTGCACGAGCCGAGCGGGAAGCAGCCCGTGTCCGGCGATACATTCAGTTCGCCGAGCTTCGAGTAGTAGGCCTTCAGTTCGGCGAGCGGGAAGGAGGGCAGGCCGACGGCGCCTTGGCGGAGCAGTTTGGCTGGAATCTCGGCGAGCGGCTTCGCCCCGGCGGACTTACCGAAGAGGCCTTCGAAGAAAGCGATGAGCTTGTCGGTATCGACGTCCGTTTGGAGGTCGCTGAAGGAGATCTTAAGCAGCGAGCAATTACAGGGTGTGCGGCCGGTGATGTCGACGCCCACATGCAGGCCGGCGGCGCGTCCCTTGGCGATGACAGCGTCGGCGGGTTCAGGGAGCATCAGGCTGAATTCATTCCAGAAGGCTTGGTTAGCGTAGCAGACCTTGAGTCCCGGAATGTTATGCAGTTGGGCGGCGGCGCGGCGGGCCTGATCGCGACCAGCAACGCAGCTGGCGGCCATGCCTTTTTCGCCGCGGGCGAGAATTGCTGCGCCAGCGATGGTGGCGATGAAGGCCTGATTGGAGCAGATGTTCGAGGTAGCCTTGTCCTTGCGGATGTGTTGTTCGCGGGTGGACATTACCATTACGATGCAATCACGACCGGCGTTGTCCTTGGCCTTACCGACGAAACGTCCGGGGGTTTCGCGGACTTCATTCTTTTTATCGGCGTTATGACGCACCGCAAAGATGCCGAGACCGGGGCCCCCAAAGTTGGCGCCGATTGCAAGGTGCTGGCCTTCGCCCACGAGGATGTCGGCCCCCTTGCGGCCGTACTGCGCGGGGGCCTTGAGGCCGCCCGTGGCGAGGAGCATCGGGTCGATGACCGCGATAGATTTCACACCAGCATCGGCGCACGCGTCGGTGAGCGCATCGACGTCTTCCAGTAGGCCAAGCGCATTGACTTGCGGGAAGATAACGCCGGCAAGCTGCTTACCGAGGCGTGCGGAGGCGGTGGCGATACTAGCGGCGGTTAGACGTCCGGTGTCCTCGTCCGGGGTGAGGAACTCGAGTTTGACGGAAGTGTCCGCGACGTGTGTGCGGAGCACCTCGAGGTCGCAAGGTAGCAGGTTGGCACCGACGAGGATCGTGTTGGCTTCGGCATCGCCCATGCGCACGGCGCAGACGGCGGCTTCGAAGAGGGCGCTGGCGCGTTCGTAGAGCGAGGAATTGACAGCTTCGAAGCCGGTCAGTTGGGCGAGCGTGGATTGGTAGATCCAGTGGGTGATGAGGGTGCCTTGGGAGCGCTCGGGCTGATAGGGCGTATAGGAAGTCGTCAGGTTACGAATCGAGCAGACATGGCCGACGATTTCATGCGTCCGGTAGACCTGTAATCCGTCGCCCAGAAAAGGGGTCTTCACCGAATTCTTTTGGGCGAGCGCCTCCATGCGGTCGGCGAGGGCCTGGTATTCGAGTTCCGCGGGCAGGTCTTGGACGCCGGCAAACTTAACCGCAGGGTCGATATGCGCGTACAGGTCTGGGAAGTCCTTGGCGCCGATGGTGGCGAACATCGTGCGAATATCCGCCTCGCTGGCCGGGATGTAGTGGCGGGCGAGTTCGCGCGAAATCTTAGAAGGATCGA
>Ga0194048_10000268_pt1 | contig 24766 bp, 18 predicted proteins | sample JunL225m_MetaG_FD_161685 | JGI IMG/M metagenome (GOLD analysis project Ga0194048, IMG submission 161685) | Anoxic zone freshwater microbial communities from boreal shield lake in IISD Experimental Lakes Area, Ontario, Canada - Jun2016-L222-5m | ecosystem: Environmental > Aquatic > Freshwater >...
CGATCGGCGCGCGGGGCGAGCTGGGCCGGCAACCTTGTCGCCCGACTTCAGCTCGCAGCGACGAACCTGCGCTGCTGAGACGTAAACATCGTCGTCGCTCTGCCCCGGTGGCTTGACGCGAACAAACGCTGAGCCATTGCCGAGCACTTCGATTGTGCCTTCGACCTCGGTCTCGGTGCCGTCGGAGCCACGCTCTGAGCGCGAACCGCCACGACCACCGCTGCGCCCACCTTCTGAGCGCGACGAACTTCCACCGCGCGAGCTGCCGCCTTCGCGACCACCGCTGCGTGAACTACCGGAGCCACTGCGCCGCGAGCGCGAGCGCGCTGGCTTCTCTGCAGCTTCATCGCCGGCGTCGTCATCGACCGGCTCTGGCTCAGGATCAGGGCCAGGGTCGCCGCCCTGGTCGATGATGATCGCCTTCACTAGGTCGGCTTTACGCATGCGGCGAAAACCTTCGATACCAAGCTCGGAAGCGATCGCGTGTAGATCGGCGAGCGGACTGCCCTCAAGGGCGTCACGGGAAAAAACAGACATCTATTACTCCTTCGGTTGAATGAGAATCGGTTGGCACTCCAGCCGCGTTGTGACAGCGGCAAGCGATTCGTTGCGCTTCAGACAGTAGCGCTCAGCGCTGACGGGTGTAATGGAGGAAGAGGAAGCTCTCGCTACGCCAAACGTTTTCGAGCTGTAGGCCAAGTGGCGGCTCGAGCGCGTCGCCGCCGAGCGCCGTCGGCCCTGCCCCGGCAACCAAAAGTGGTGAGACCGTGAAGATGAAATCGTCGATCAACCCTTCGCGGGCAAGCGCCGCTAGAAGCGTTGGGCCTCCCTCGCTCATCAGGCTCCGCACCCCGTGGTTGGCATATAGATCCTCCAAGCAGCCGGCAAGCGTCAGCTCGCCCTGCTTCGATCGCTCGACCGTTAGATCAGCGCCGTTCGACTCGAATGCCTCGCCAGATTCGGTGTAGACGACGATCCGCTGCCCCTGCTGCGCGAATAGCTCCAGCTCGCCAAGCTCAGGCGTCAGGCGGCGTGAGATCGTGGCTGCGATCGGCTCAGCGGCAAGTCCCGCAGCGATCCGCCGCTCGCGCTGATCTGAGTCGAGCAGCGAGCGGTACTGCTCATCGATCATTGTTTTCGGACCGACGAGCACTGCGTCGACATTCGACCGAAGCTCGCGGAAGAGAGCTCGGTCGGCCGGGCCGCCAAGTCCACCCGAGCGCCCCTCGACAGAGGCGCGGCCATCAGCCGATCCAATCATCACCGCGACAACGCGCGGGCGGCTCCCCTCCCCCTGGCCAACCCCAAGTCCGATCTGCTCGACAAGGTCGGCTACAGCAATCGGCCCGCCGGCGTCGGCGGCGAGACTCTCGAAGCTAGGGATCACGTCAGCGATGCTACGCCAACCGCTTTGATCAGTTGGCTTTGACCTTGCCGAGGAAGACAGCCTTGTTGCCAGCTCCATCGGTTGCTGTGACGGTGACCGTCAGCCTGCCGGAGCGCACGAAGCTGTGCTTCAGCTTGAAGACAGAGCTCGTGCCAATGACAGACGGAGAGCCGTCACCAAAGTTGATCTTGACTGAGGCGAGCCCCGAGCCGCTCGGTGGCTTTGCGTCGGTCGCGACTCCAGAGACCGTGGCGCTCTTACCCGAGCCCTTCAGCTTGACGGCCAACTTCGGAATCGTTGTGTCGATCCTTAGGTCACCGAGCACCGAGGAGACAACCTGACCGGCGCGGTCGAAGCTCTCAACGCGCCACTGATGCGTGCCCTCACCGAGCGCGCTCAGCGGGGTGAAGCTGGTCGTCGTCGACGTGCCTGCGAGCACTTTGTCGATGTAGATGCGGTAACCCTGCGCTGGCCATCCCTGCGAAGAGGCCCACCAGTTCAAGGTCGGTAGCAAACTGTTGCGCCAGCCAGCTAGGCCGGTTAGTCGGACCGCTTTGAGCGGCAGTGAGAACGAGGCAACCTGAATGCTCCGCGCGCCAACCGGCCCCTGGGTAAAGGCGATCACGCTGTCGCCGTAGCGGTCGGTTGCGAGCTCCAACCCGCCGCCAGAATCGACCGCGCCGAGCGCTGGAACTGAAAGCGTGGTCGCTGCGCCGAACGGCGGCGGCGCTGGTAGGGCGTCGTCTTCGGCGATGTTGCGCGCTACGAGCTCTTGGCCGGGCGCCTGGAGCCAAGCGCTAACGCCAAACTGGTCGACGGCAAAAGTGTTGGAGGGATTGGCGTCCTGCGCCGGTGAGCTACCGAGGGCCGTCGGCGCCGTCACCTCACTGCGGCGAATAATCGATGCCCAGATTGTGCCGTCGCCACCTTGCACGTTGATGATTCCGGAGCCGCGATCGTTGGTCGCAATGGTTGGACCCGCGCCGGCGCCGATTGCTGCTCCGCCAGCCAGCGCCTGCGGTGCCTCAAGCGTCGATGCACGCACTCGCCGCACGACTGCGCGGCGCACTCCATCAGCAAAGCTTTGCGAGAAGACGACCCACGCGAAGCTCGAGTCAGCCTGTATCGCGATCGACGGATGATCGGCCGAGCCCCCAGCCTGGTCGCCCAGACTGCCGGCAGCGGCGCTCATCACGACGCTCGAAAAAGCGCTCCGTACCAGTCGCCTGACGCCAATCCGCGTTGTTCCTCCATCGATCTCGCCGAATGCCACCACGCCGGTACCGTCGGCCGAGGTCGAAACCTTCGGTGCTAGCTCGGCAGTTGAGCCAGCGCTGTTGGCCGGATTGATGTTGGCGGCACCCGGGTAGACCGTGTAGGCGGCTACGCGGCGAGGTAGATAGGCGGCGCGGACGCTGCCGTTCTCGGCCCAGGCGGCGTAGGCCACCCCAGTGACCGGCGCCATGTCTACCGACGGCGAGTTCGCTCCCGGCCCGCCGAGCTGCTGCGCCGCTGAGAAGGCCTGCCCGGGGGCGATCTGAACGCGAGCCCAAAGGCCGGCGCTGTTGGCAAATACGACAGTCATCCTGCCCCCGTTCGAGATCCCTACAACGGGCTTGCCGATCACCGCGGGCTGGCCGGGATCAACACGAACGGGAGCCTGCGGCGCACCGGAAGAGAGCATGCTGATGAAGACGTGGTCGGCACCTTCATCGCTTCGCACGTAAGCGACAACGCCGCTGCTATCGAAGGCCATTTCAGCGTCACCGAGCAGCGCCACACCCGTCGATGGGCCATCGACGGTTAATGCGCCAGCGAATGAGCCATCAGCCGAAGATTGGCCTACGAAGACGAGACTGGCGACGCAGCTAAGCGCGCAGAGAGCGACCAGCCCCCGCTTCGATCGAATAAACGGCACCTCTGGAAGGCTACGCAGTCGGCGCGACGTTGGCGACGATTCCCTCAGCAGCAGCCTCAGCGCTGAAGTTTGCGACCTCCGCTTCGACGCGCGCATCGTCCCAGCCGAGCTCGGCGGCCATCGCTTGGGCAACTCGGCGCGTCACCTCCTGGTCGTCGCCGGTCAGATCGCGCGCCGCCAGTAGCGCCACGCGGCTGCGGCGCAGAAGCGCGTCGCCGACGCTTCGCGCCTGCTCGTGGCGGGCTGCAAAAACAACTTCGGCGAGCAGATCTGTGGGGCCGTCCGCAACTATCGGCTGCGCTAGCTCGCCGCGCTCGGCGGCGACCGCCAGCACCTCGCGGGCGCGGTATCCATAGCGGCCGGCAAGCTGTTCATAGGCGGCTTCGGGGACACCCTCCACCCGCGGCAGATCCTTGGCGTCGATCGCTTGGCCAAGCGGAATCTCTTCGGTGCGGCAGGGAGCGTCGCGCGAGTCGCGCTCGACGAGCCTGTCGACGGCCATCTTCGCCATCCGTCGCCAAGTCGTCAGCTTGCCGCCGGTGATCGTGATCATTCCGTTTCCGGTTTCGTAAAGCTCGGCCCGGCGAGAGATGTCAACCGACTTCTTTGGGTCGCCGGTGGCGATCAGTGGCCTCACTCCGGCAAAGGCGCCGCTGATGTCGCTGGCGTCAAAGTCGGTTACGAAGAACTCGTTCGTCGCATCGAGCAGATATTCGATATCTGAGGCCGCAGGACTGACGTGATCAAGGTCGGTCTCGTCGTAATCGTTGTCGGTTGTGCCGATCAGCGTGGAGCCGAGCCACGGCAGCGCGAAGATCGAGCGCCCCTCCCCTGCGGGCACGATCACACCATCGTTTAGCGGCAGCTTCTCGCTGGAAATAGTGATGTGGGTTCCGCGACTGGGCCGAATCACCGGTAAGCCAGCCTCGTCATGGAGCTCCTCGGGCCGCAGCCGGTCGGCCCAAACACCGGTTGCATTGACGACGTTGTCGGCCCCGATCTCAAACTCGCTTCCACTCTCAACGTCGCGCACGATTACGCCGCGAGCACGGCCGTTCTTCTCAACCAGCCCTGTTGCCTCGAGTCGGTTGGCGCAGATCGCACCGAAACGCTCAGCCTCTTCTAATGCCGTCAAGACAAGCCTTGAGTCATCGGTCTGGCAGTCGTAGAAGAGATAGCCGCCGGTTGGGTTGCGCGGCGCCAGCGCGGGAGCACGTTCGATCACTTCGGCGCCCTCGATCAAGCGATGGCGCTCGGGCGACCAGTCTCCACCGAAGTCATCGTCCTCTTGGCCGGCGCGCTTTCTCCTGCCGCGCAGCGTGTCGACAGCCATCACGTCGTAGAGGTTGAGCCCCACCCCCAGCCGGCGATCTGGCCGTTCACCATCGAAGGCCGGGACAATCATCGGCAGCGGCTTCACCAGATGCGGCGCCAAGCGCACCATGATCTGCCGCTCAAGCAGCGCTTCGCGGACAAGGCCGAGGTCAAACTGCTGCAGGTAGCGCAGCCCTCCATGAACGAGCTTTGAGGAACGGCTCGACGTTCCCGAGGAGAAATCGGCTCGTTCAATCAGCGCAACCGTGTAGCCACGCGTGGCCGCGTCGAGCGCCACACCAGCGCCAGTGATGCCTCCGCCGATTACGACGACGTCGAACCGCTGCCCGGCAAGGGACTCAAGCGCTCTGCTGCGTTCAATCATTGCGCTCAGTCTCGCATCCCGAGCGGGCGGCGAGCGCCAGCTTGGCGCGCTATAGCGCTACTAGCTCGGCGGTGATATCAGCGACCGAGCTCTTTGCGTCGCCGAACAGCATCGAAGTCATCGGCTCAAAGTAGAGCTCGTTCTCAATGCCGGCGAAGCCGGGGTTCATTGAACGCTTCAGCACGATCACCGACTTCGATTCATTGACATTGAGAATCGGCATGCCATAGATCGGCGAGTCAGAGTTCGTATTGGCTGCTGGGTTGGTGACGTCGTTGGCGCCGATCACGAGCGCCACGTCGGTGCGGCTGAACTCAGGGTTGATCTCGTCCATCTCTTTGAGCTGGTCGTACGGCACGTCGGCCTCGGCCAGCAGCACATTCATGTGGCCCGGCATCCGGCCTGCAACGGGGTGAATCGCGTACTTGACCTCAACGTTGCGCTTCTCAAGCTCAGTTGCCAGCTCCCGGACCGTGTGCTGGGCTTGGGCGACGGCCATTCCGTAGCCGGGAACGATTACAACCTGGCGCGCGAAGGCCATCTGGATTGCCGCGTCGGCTGCGCTCGTCGCGCGGACCGTGCCGCCATGTTCGCCGGCGCCGCTCGCTCCAACTTCGCCGCCACCACCGCCGAAGCCACCGGCGATGATGCTTGGAATAGAACGGTTCATCGCGTCGGCCATCAGCCGCGTCAGGATCGTGCCCGAGGCGCCGACGATCATGCCGGCGACGATCAGCGCCGTGTTGTTGAGCGCGAGGCCAGTGGCAGCGGCCGAGAGACCGGTAAAGGCGTTCAGCAGCGAGATAACAACCGGCATATCTGCTCCGCCGATTGGCAGCACGACGAAGAGCCCGAGCAGCGCCGAGGCGACGAGCAGTACGAGGATGTAGATCGTTGCCGTCTCGCCGCTCGCAATCGCGACCGCTGACGCCAGCGCGATAAGCAACAAGATCAGGTTCAACGGCTGCTGGAGGCGCCCGGCACTAATCGGGTGGCCAGGAAGAATCTCCTGCAGCTTGCCGAAGGCGATGTTTGAGCCCCAGAAACTGACCGAACCGACGATCGCGGCGAAAAGCGACGGGATCACAAAGGTCAACGGCTCGCCAGCAAACCCGTTCGTGTTGTTGAACTCGGCCCATGCGATCAGCGCTACGGCGCCACCACCGACGCCGTTGAAGAGCGCGACCATCTGCGGAACTGCCGTCATCTTGACGCTGCGCGCCGAAGGGATCCCGATGATCGTGCCGATTATCAGCGCGATCACAATCAGTACCCAGTTGCCCATCCCTTCGATTAGGAATGTCGCCAGCAGTGCGATTGCCATTCCGACCGCAGCGATGCGGTTGCCGCGGACCGCTGTGCGCGGGCCGGTGAGTCCGCTTAGCCCGTAGATGAAGAGGCTGAAGGCAACGATGTAAAGAACGGCGATCAGGTCGCTGGAATGGATGAAGGAGGTTGCAAGCAAGGGGCTCATACCTGCTCCTCATCTTCTTGCTTAGGCGGCGCAGGTTTGCTCTTGAACATCTCAAGCATGCGGTCGGTGACGAGGAAGCCGCCGACGACGTTGATCGTGCCGAAGATGATCGCGATTACCAGCAGCCCCTTGTCGAGCACGCTCAGATCGGTGCCGAGACCGAGCACGATGATGCCGCCGAGCACGACGATGCCGTGGATCGCGTTGGTGCCCGACATCAGCGGCGTGTGCAGCGTGTTGGGAACTTTTGAGATCACGGCGTAGCCGACGAAGCCGGCAAGTACGAGAATCGCGACGTTGGTGATGAACACGGCTGCGGCCTCCTATGCGCCGACGGCGCCTTCGACCGCCGCCTTAGCTCCGGGGTGGACAATCTCGCCGCTCTTGGCGATACAGGAACCGCTGATGATCTCATCCTCAAAGTCGGGCTCCAGCGTCGTCGCCGCGCCCTCTTCGCCATCGTTGATCATCAGATCGAGCAGCGCCAGCACGTTGCGCGCGTAAAGCTGCGAGGAGTGCTCAGGCATCTGCGCCGGAAGGTTCAGCGGCGAGAGAATCGTGACGCCGTCGATGATTGTCTTCTCACCGGCAACTGTCAGCTCGCAGTTTCCGCCGCTCTCGCCCGCGAGGTCAACGATTACAGAGCCTGCGCGCATCCCCTCTACGGCCGCCGCGGAGATCAGCTTCGGCGCCGGGCGACCAGGAACGAGTGCCGTCGTGATCACCACGTCAAAGCCGGTGATCGCCTCGTTTAGCGCCTGCTGCTGGGCGGCCCGCTCCTCGTCGGAGAGCTCACGCGCGTAGCCGCCATCACCAGAGGCTTCGATCCCAAGATCGAGGAACGACGCTCCGAGCGACTCAACCTGCTCGGCGACCTCTGGACGAACGTCGTAGCCGGTCACGACCGCGCCGAGCCGGCGTGCGGTTGCCAGAGCCTGCAAGCCGGCGACGCCTGCCCCGAGGACGAGAACTTTGGCCGGCGGAATTGTTCCCGCAGCAGTCATCAACATTGGGAAGAAGCGCGTTAGCTCTTCGGCGGCGATGATCACGGCTTCGTAGCCAGCGACGTTGCTTTGAGATGAGAGCGCGTCGATCGCCTGCGCGCGGCTGATCCGCGGAACCGCTTCCATCGCGAAGGCCGTCACCTTGGCGTCGCGCGCAGCGGCCGCCGTTGGTGCGCTTGTCAGCGGCGCAAGGAAACCGATCAGCAGCGAACCCTCGTCCATCGAAGCGATCTGCTCTGGCTTCGGAGGCGCAATCGTGATCACGACGTCGGACTTCCAAACCTCGGTGCCGTCGACGATCACCGCGCCAGCCTCTTCGAAGGCCGCGTCGCTAATCAGCGCGCGTTCACCGGCGCCGCGCTCAACGGCAACCTCTAGCCCGCGCCCGCTCAGCTTGCGCACCACTTCAGGGACTAGAGCTACACGCCGCTCATCGGCGTCGTGTTCTGTCGGGACGGCAATACGCATCGAGCAGCGAAAACTAAACGATCTAGTGGCGGCGGCGACTCGCGCCTCGGTGGGCTGGCGCGGAGAAGCTCACCGCCGGACTGTCCTGATCGGCAGCGGCCGCTTGGCAAGCGCCGCGAGCGACTGCGCGGTAACCCAAACCGGCGTTGCCGAGTTGCTGCGCGAGTAGCGGATATAGCCGCCGGAAGTCTGGAGCGAACGGATGTAGGTGAGCGGTGAGCGGGCACCGTGACGCCGTTGGCGGTCGGGGCTCCGGCCGGCGGCGACGAGCGCTTGAACGGCGAGCGCCGTCGATTGCGCGTTGGATCGGCCTCCCGATTGCAGCGGATAGCCGCCATCGCGGTTTTGGCGGAAAGCGAGGTAGCGGGCCGCTCTTTGCGCGGCCCTGCCGCGCCCGAGACCGGCAGCAGCAATCGCTTGCACCGCTCCGGCCGTGTCGTCGATCGAGCTTGCGCCGCCTCGGCGTGCGTAGTTGAAGCCGCCATCACCGTTCTGGCGCCGGGCGATCCATGCGGCGGCTTTGCGGACCGAACGGCTGCCGCTACGGCGACCACTGGCGCGCAGAGCCAACAGGCCGTACGAGGTCAGGTTAATCAGCCCGGCGAACGAGCCGTCGGCGCGCTGACTTCGCTTTAGTCGCGTCAGCAGCCCGCCGGTTGATGGGCTTAGCCCAGCGGCAGCTAGAGCCAATGCCGTCCGCTCGATGTCGGCCGTCGTCCGCGCGCGGACAGCCCAGCCGCGCAGGAGGCCGGCAGCAGAGCGGCCGCGTCTGTGAACGCTGAGCGGGTCGTAGCCGGCCGCGGCCAGCCCAATTACCGTCCATGAGGTCTGGACTGCGTTGCTGCGCGATCCGCCGGCTGCGCCCCAACCGCCGTCAGTGTTCTGAACCGAAACGAGATAACGGGCGGCGCGCAGCGGTGAACTAGAGGCCTCAGCATTGGACGCCGTCAGGGCGGAACCCGCCAGCAGAAGTGCGGCGAGCACGACCGCAAGCGGGCCGGCGGTGGCGCGCGCGCCTTCCGTCACTGGGGCCTTTGGGGTCAGAGCAGTCCACTTAACGTCAAGCCGCGTGCGGTAACGCATCACGGCCCGCAGCAGCGCCGGCCCAAACGCCAGCGCGAAGACGACGTTGCCAAGCGCGTGGGCAATGTTGAACGGCAGCGATGTAGCCGAGATCGCTAGGTACTGAGTGATCCCCTGACCGTCGGCGTATGTGACCCAGATTGAGCCGTCCATGATCGCGCCAAAGCCGAGGCCAGCTAGGCCGCAGAGAACGGCGAGCCAGACGCGGCCGATCTGTTGTCCTGTCGCGCGCCCGATAAGCGCACCGAAGACGCCACACAGTCCCCAAGCAACCATCTGCCACGGCGTCCAAGGCCCTTGACCGAAGAGCAGGTTTGAGGCCAGCGCGGCGACCGCGCCAACGACAAAGCCCGGCGCGCCACCGAGCGCAAAGCCGGCGATGAAGATGATGTCGGTCGTCGGTTTAACGTTCGGGATTGGAGCGAATGCGATTCTGCCGATCGCGGCCAAGCCGGCGAGCGTCGCGACCAGCGCCAGCATCCGTGATCCGGGGTTCGTCCTTTCGTACCAAGCAAAGCCAATGATCAGTCCGGCGGCGAGGATTGCGAGCGCAGCGAACTCCCAGTTCATGGCGTTGCCTCGATCGTCATCCGTGCGCGCAGTAGCGCCCCGCCTTCCTCCGGCGTGCAGGCTTGTCCTTGCCCGCCGAGCACTCGCGCGGTTTCGGTAGCGAAATGCCAACCGCCGCTCAAGACCTCCGCGGTCGGTGCGTCGGCGACGATTCTGCCGCCCGAGAGCAGAACAACGCGCTGCGCCATCGCTGCCGCGAGCTCCGTGTCATGGGTCGCCACCAGCACCGCGGTACCGGCCGCCGAGAGCGCATTGAGCCGCGCGATCAGATCACCCTTGGCTGCGCGGTCCATCCCCCGCGTCGGTTCATCGAGCAGCACCGCGCTCGGGCGCGAGCCGCTGAGAACAATCGCCAAAGCCAGCCGTTGGCGCTGGCCACCTGAGATGTCACGCGGATGACTCGCGGCCACCTCTTCGAGCCCGTAGTCGGCGAGCAGATCAGCGGCTACCTCACCGTCGACGCGTTCGTGAATCAGGTAGTCGCCCGGGTTCTGCAGCAGTAAAGCGACGCGCCCTTCGCCTTCCACTGCGCCCTCCGTCGGTGGCTCGAGCCCAGCGAGGATCCGCAGCAGGGTCGACTTCCCGGCGCCGTTGCGACCCATCAGCGCGGTCCGCTCGCCAGGCAACAGCGAAAGATCAAGATTGCTCAACACCTCACGACCGTCCGGCAGTTCGAAGATCAGCCCGCGGCAGCTCAGAGCCGACGGCGGGGCAGGCTCTGCGCGGCGCGGCCAGCGTGGCCGCTTTCGCTCGGGCGGCGCCGCGGCAGCAGCCGCTGCCGGCTCGAGCAGCCCGTGCGACTGGAGCGTCGCGCGCGCCTCCTTCACTCCTGATGGCGGCGGCCGCAGACCGGCGCGTTCGAAGAGCCGCGCTGCCGGTGTCTGGAGCGCTGGCTGATGCTCGGCCGCCCAGCCGAGCATCTCGCTCGGCGGCGCGTCGCAGACCACTTCCCCAGCGCTCAAGACGACTACGCGATCGGCGTGCGCGAGGCAGCGTTCGAGACGATGCTCGACCAGCAGCACTGCCGTTCCCCACTCTTCGTTGAGGCGGCGCAGCGTCCAGACCAGTTCGTCGCCTGCTACCGGGTCGAGCTGCGAGGTCGGCTCGTCTAGCAGCACCAGCGAGGGGCGCGCCGCTAGCGCCGCGCCGAGCGCAACGCGCTGCAGCTCGCCGCCGGAGAGTTGATCGACCGGCCGCTCGAGCAGCTCGGCGATCGAGAGTGTCAGAGCAATCTCTTCAACGCCACGCGCGACCGCGGCGCGAGAGAGGCCGCGGTTTTCGAGTGGAAAGGCGAGCTCAGCGCCGACCGTCTGCATCACAACCTGGGTCTCCGGGTCCTGCAGCAGCGTTCCGGCGACCTGCGCCAAGTCGCCGGGGCCGTGATCGCGAGTATCTAGCCCACCGACGATCACCCGGCCACCCGCGGTGCCACCGTGGAAGTGAGGAACGAGGCCGCTGGCAGCGCGCAGCAGAGTTGACTTGCCGGAGGCCGAGAGGCCGGTGCAGACGACGAACTCACCTGGCTCGATGCTCAACGAAACATCGCGCAGCGCAGGCTCGCTTCTCCCCGGATAGGTGTAAGCGAAGCGGTCAAAGATGAGTGCGCTCATCGCCGCCGCCCTCGCTCGCCAATTATCGGTGCGGCCAGCGCCGTCAACACGATAAGCCCGCCGTAGAGCAGCTCGGTCAGCCCGGTGACGATCGTGATCCGCGGATAGGGCTCGAAGTGCGCGAGCCCGGATGCAACTCCAACGACGAGCAACGCCAGCAGCCCGAGCGCCGAAGCCAAGACCGCGCGGTCGGCCCGCGAATAAGGCAGGCTGTCGCCGCGCGGCGGCGCAACTCGGGTCGCGTAGCCGCGTAGCTCCAGCGTTGCTGCCACGTCGACGGCGCGGTCGAGCGCGCCTGCCGCAACAGAGCCAACCATCAGCAGCTGCGCTCGCCGCCCGCTGCCGCCACCATCAGGCCGGCATCGCCGCGCCTGATCCATCCGCCGCGCGTCACGGGTCAATACGCCGATCATCCGCGTTGCCAGCGCCGCCGTCAGCGCAGAGCGAAATGCAGACCGGCGCATTCTGCGCAGAACATCATCGGGATCAACGATCGCGACCAAGAGCGCGCTCGCGGCGATGATCACAACAACGCGCAGCGCGAGCAGCAGGCCGTAAACAAACGCTTCGCCGGTCACGTCAACTTGGCCAAATAGCGGCAGCTCACCGAAGCGCCAGAGCACAGTCACTCCATCACGAACCAGCAACGCATTGATGACGGCCAGCATTAGCGCGAGTGGGATCGCGAAGCGGACAGCGCCACGCAGCTGCTGCTGGCAGCCGCTAAGTCGCGCCGCGCCAAAGGTCGCTGCTGCAACCGCGAGCAGCACCAACGGATGTGTGAACGCCAACGCCAAGGCAACGAGCGAGAAGCCATAGAGCGCCGAAACCGACGAGCGCGCCCTTAAAAGCACAGTGCTGCTGGCGAGCGAGCTCACTTCGCGCCACCCGCAAGCGGAAGGCTCAGCGCGGCCGACGAGCCGGAATCCAGCGCGATCGCGTAATGGCGTCGCAGCTGCTTCTCGTTGAAGGCCGCTGCTGCCGCCGCGACACCGGCGCTATCTGTCCCGGTAATTGCCCAAACCGGCGGCTGGTCGCCAAGCGCCGTCGACGCCACAAGCCCGGCGCCCGAGCCGAGCGTGCGAACCGTCCCACCACTCGCGCTCAGCAGATCAATCTGCGCGCCATTCGAACGCGGCTGCGCGTAGACGCCGCTTGCGCTCGGTCCACTCTCTAACTGAAGAAGAGATTCCTCCTCGCGCAGCGCAGCCCACTGGCCAACGATTACGCGCAGCGTCTGCTCTGTAATAGACGCACGGAAGAGCCCGATCGCTACCGGCACGCCAAGCTGCGCCAGCGTCTTAGATACCTGCTTGCAGGGCGCCGACTCAATCTCAACGCACTCGACGCGGACAGGCAGGCGCTTCGCGGTGCCGGGGCCATGCAAGAACGGTTCAGGAAACGAGCCGACGACCGCAGGCACGTGGTCGGATTGACCCCAATCGCGCCAATCCCACCAAATCCGATCGCCGTCCCGGACCTTCGTCGAGGCCGCCCCGAGCGGCGCTTCGCTGCCGTTGACGAAGTAGAACCAGTCGACAGAGCGTCCACCTGATTGCCCACCGCTGATTCCATTAACAGAGTCAACGAAGCCGCCGGAGTAACTCGTCTTGGTCGTCGTATTGGCGCTGAGTAGGCGCATCACCGTCTCCGATGCCGGCAGTCCGGTCAGCGAGCGCTGCAGAACCTCAACGCGGCCAAAGTCGCGGCTGACCGTCAGCTGGACGCTGCCGTCGCCGGGCCCGGCACCGGCACCGCAGCCGCTGGCCAGCGCCGCAAGCAGCGACGCGGCCAGCAGTGCAGTGAGACGCCTTGCCATCGAACTAACGCAGCTCGATCGACTCGCTGTTGGAACGCGTCGCTCCACTCTGCGTCGCGCGAAGCACGCGCGTGCTGCCGGTTTTCAGCGTCAAGCTGGCAACTCCGTTAGCGCCGGTCGTTGTTCCACCTACGCGAGCGCCGACGATCGCTTTGCCGGTTGCGCCGTTGGTCACGCGAACTTTGAAGGCGCGACCCTTGCGAACCGATGACGGGGCGCTCAGCTTCAGCGATGGCGTCGCGCCGTCGGATACTGCCCAGAGCACCTGATCGCCATCCTTGAGCGCGACTCCGCAGCCACCAAGCTCGGCGACCTTCCAGTTAATCGAGAGCTCCCAGTAGTTGTCGCCGGTTGGCGCTTCTCCGCCAACCGAACCGATGAGGAAGTCGCTGAACGACGCGTACCACTCGAAACTCAGTGGCGCCAAGCGATCCCCGAGCTCATTTTCAGAGGCGGCCTGGAGCGCGCGGGTTGGCGTAGCTGCCGCCGGTCCACTACCACCGTTTGCGGCAACGTTGCAAGGGTGCGAGGAGCGATCCTCGCCTTTGTTCGAAGTCAACTTCCCGGCGCTGACGAGGACGTTGCCTTCAAATAGCGTCGCCTTCGCGCCCTCAACGCGGACGTTGACCTTCGTCGCCGCCACGGCCGAAGCCGAGAGAGCAATTACAAACACAGAAGCGAGCGCAAGCACTCGCAAGAGCGAACTTTTAATCATTGAGCAACCCCTTTCCTCGAGGGTTTATGTGCTTTTTGGCCGGAGGCAGGTTTCCTGGCTCCCGGGCCTGTCACTTCCACGCCTTCCCAGATAGCTGTCGCTATCCAGTGGCTGCGCTCTCACGCTGTGGACGACTCTTGCCCGGTCACAGTGGCGGGTCCGCGCCGGATTCTCACCGGACTTCCCATTCACCACCGACCCTTATGGCACAGAGCCTACACGGCCGCTAGGCTCGACACCCGTGACCGTCAACTTGACAAAGATCTACACCCGCCTCGGCGACGATGGCGAAACCCACCTCGGCGACATGAGCCGCGTGCCGAAGGTCGATCCGCGGATCGAGGCCTACGGAACGGTGGATGAACTGAACGCCCAGATCGGCGTAGCCGTCACCGTCGCTGGCATGCCTGAGCAGTACGTCACTTGGCTTCGTCACATCCAGAATGACCTCTTCGACGTCGGCGCTGATCTCTCCGTTCCCGAGACGACAGCCAAGGATGGCGAAGCGCCGAAGGAGCGCCTGCGCGTATTGGCGGAACAGGTCAAGTGGGTTGAGGAGCGCTGCGATGAAGTCAACGACACGCTCGAGCCGCTGAAGTCGTTTGTCCTCCCGGGCGGAACAGCGGCCGCAGCCCAGCTCCATGTTTGCCGCACCGTCTGCCGCCGCGCCGAGCGACGCACCTTGCTGGTTGATGACTTCAACCCGCAGGTGATCCATTACCTAAACCGCTGTTCTGACCTGCTCTTCATCCTCAGCCGCGGCGCGAATGCCGGCGAGGAACCGCTCTGGGAACCAGGCCGCTTCCGCTAAGCAAGCAAATTGCACATTAGCCGCAGTAGTTCGCTAGGTAAAAAGGTCGTGAACGACCGCACAATCGTTCCCGTTCGCTGATAAATCTGCCAGCCATGACTACTGAAGCTGTTTCCCTCGGCCACGCAATTGACGACGCAAAGATGTCGAAGCGCCACCGCCGCTTCTGGCTGCTTGCCGCGCTCGGCATCATGCTCGACGGCTTTGACTTCTTCATCATCGGCGTCGTCAACCCGCTGCTCAAGCAGCAGTACGACCTAAGCGCCGCGACGCTTGGCTTCGTCTCAGCGGCGGCAATCGTCGGCGCGATCTTCGGTGCCGGGCTGCTCGGGCCTCTCGCTGACAAGATCGGCCGGCGCCGTATCTTCATCTTCGACCTCTGGCTGTTCGTGATCTTCTCAATCGCCTGCGCCCTTGCCCCGTCGATCGGGTTTCTAATCTTCTTCCGCTTCATGGTCGGCATCGCAATCGGCCTCGACTACCCAATCGCCGCCAGCTACCTCGCTGAGATCCTGCCTAAGAAGGCTCGCGGCCGCTGGCTCGTCGGTGCGTTCAGCCTCCAGGCCGTCGGCATCCTTCTGGCCGCAAGCGTTGGTCTCGTCATCCTGCTAGCCGTCGCTAGCCACGCTGGCGCAAGCGCAAGCGACGCACAGATCAACGTCGCTTGGCGGCTGATGCTCGGGTTCGGCGCAATACCCGCGCTGGTGATCATCTACGTCCGCCGCAAGACGCCGGAGAGCCCGCGATGGCTTGCTCAGAACGGGCGCGAGGATGAGGCGATCGCAATAACCGAAGAGCTAACTGACACAAAGGTCCACATCACCGACAAGGATCGCGAGAAGTCGATGGACCCTGGAGAGGGCATCAAAGCGCTCTTCCAGCCCGCGCTCTTCAAGAAGGACATGATCCGTCGCACGATCTTCACTGCTGTGCCGTGGTTCCTGATGGACATCGCGGTCTACGGCGTTGGCATCTTCACGCCAACCTTGCTGGCCGCGATCGCTGTCAAAGGCGCCAACACTAACTTCCTCGCCGACGACATCACGGCGACGGCCGGGACAGCGATGCTCGACATCTTCCTTCCTCTCGGCTTCTTGACCGCGATCCTGCTGGTTGACCGCGTCGGCCGTGTTCCGCTCCAGATGCTCGGTTTCACGATGATGACGATCGCACTGCTGATCTTGGCCTTCGCTGAGGGCCTGAGCGGCGGCCCCGAAGCCCACCTTCCGCTCGTGCTGGTCGGGTTCGCAATCTTCAACTTCTTTATGAACGCTGGGCCAAACTCAACCACTTACGCGCTGCCGGCCGAAGTATTCCCATCTGAAATCCGCGCCGCTGGCCACGGCTTCGCGGCGGCCTGCGCCAAGCTCGGCGCGGCGGTTGGAGTCTTCCTCTTCCCAATTCTGCTCGCGTCGATCGGCACTAGCGCGCTGCTTTATTGCGTTGCCGGAACTACCGTCCTGGCACTGATTATCACGCGCGTCTTCCGGATCGAGACGACAGGCAAGTCGTTCGATGAGATCTCAGGGCGCAAGCTTCAAGAGCTCTCGCCGCGCCCTTCGCCACCTTGATCTAGAGCCAAAGAAGGAGTACCGCCAAGGGGATTCGAACCCCTGTTTCCGCCGTGAGAGGGCGGCGTCCTAGTCCCCTGGACGATGGCGGCTTGCGAGCCGGAGAATAGCAATCCACGCGGTGCTATTGTCGCCGTCAGCTACGCGGATGTGGCGGAATTGGTAGACGCGCACGGTTCAGGTCCGTGTGGAGGAAACTCTGTGGAGGTTCGAGTCCTCTCATCCGCATCTACCCAGTTAGGATTGCCTAGTGGGAATCCTCGTTCTTTCGGATGGTGGGGCGCTCGTCAACGCGACGATCAAGAAGCTGCGCGCCGATGGAATCGAGCCAATCGTTCTGCGAGACCCCAACGACAAGGCGATCCAGCGAGCCTTGGAGACGCCGGTCGAGCGGGTCGCCGTAGTTGCGCGTGACGACATTGTCGCGCTGCGCTTGGCACTCGTCGTCGAGCACTTTAGGCCAGGGATTGAGCTTGTCGTCACGGTCTTCGATCGCACTATCGCCGGCGAGCTGCAGCGCTCCGTCCCGCGCTGCCGAGTCGTCTCCCTGGCCGACATTGTCGCGCCGTCGCTCGCGGCGCCCTGCATCGCGGCAGAGGCCCCGAAGCGAGTCGGCCTCGACCTGCTCGGTCAGTTCGGAGGGATTCTCAACCCAACCTATGCTGGAGCCCGCATCTTGATCATCGGCCTGTTCGGCTTATTGGGCGTCTTCCTGCTCGACGCCATCTTGCTCGTCGCCGTCTTGAAGCTGGCGCCGATCGACGCAATCTACGGCGCTGCACGCACGATCACAACAGTCGCTGCTGAGCCAGAAATGGCGCGGGCCCCGGACTGGCTGAAGCTCTATTCGGCGCTTACGATGCTGCTGACAATTGCCTTCGCCGCAATGTTCACGGCCGGCCTCGTGCAGCGGCTAATCGACCCGCGGCTAGCGACAATCATTGGCCGGCGCTCAATCCCGATGCACGGCCACGTGATCGTGATCGGCCTCGGGCAGGTCGGCCTACGACTCTGTTCGCTGCTGCAAGACAGCGGCATCGCGGCGGTCGCGGTCGAGGTCGATGGAGACGCTCCCAACGTCAGACTCGCGCGGGGTTATGAAATACCGGTCGTGATTGGCCACGGCGAGGATCGCGAAATCCTCAGGCGAGTCCATGTTGATCGTGCGAGGGCGCTTGCTGCAGTTACTTCCAGCGACCTCACGAATGTCGAAGTTGCAGTCGCCGCCCGCGCCGCGCGGGACTCACTCGAGATTGTTGTGCGCGTGCGCGAAGGCGACGTTGCCGACGAAACCCAAACGCTAGTCGGGCTCGGCCACATGAGAGATATCTACGAGATCGCCGGCGTTTCTCTAGCCGGCGTCCTCTCATCCGCATAGTTGCTGGCGCCGAAACCGCCGCCATTCCGTCGCGTAATCAGTACCATTGGGGAATGCGAGAGATGCGACGTGCCCGTGCCCTGCTAATTCTTCCAGTTCTGCTGACCGCGATCGCGGTAGTCGCGCCGGGCGCCGCGAGCGCTCAAACTGGGTCTACGCCGCCGCAGGTAGTCAAGCCAGCGCTTCCGGCAGGCACGGTTACAAGGACATACAAGGTGCCACTCTCGATCAAGCCGGGGCAGAACCTCAACCTTTACGAAGCGGTCAAGGCTGACCAACGCCCAACCGAAGCGGGCTGGATTATTGGTTTCCGGCCAAATCTCAAGCTCGCTGATGGCAGCACGCCGCCGGTCGACCAGATCCATCTCCATCACCTCGTGATGCTGCTCAACTCCGACATCGTTGTCGCCTCAGGGGAAGAGAAGACCTACGTCACGCTGCCCAATGGCTTCGGCTACCCGTACAAGCCGACCGATCGCTTTCTGCTCAACCACATGATCCACAACCTCACCGCCAACCCGGAGAAGGTTGTCTTCGAGTACACGGTCGACTTCCTACCCGCTACAGCTCCGGCAGCGGCCTCGATCATGGGAGTGCAGACACAGTTCGTAGACGTTGAAGGAGGCAAGGCTTACCCGGTCTTCGACGTGCAGCGCAACGCTGGCGTCAACGGGCGCTACACCTATCCGGCCCAGGCACCGGCCACACTCGCGCCGCGCAATCGCGTTCGGATCCAACACGATGGAACGCTAGTCGCCACCGCCGGCCACCTCCACCCCGGCGGCCTATACACGGACCTTTTCGTAACGCGTGGTGACAAGACGGTCAAGATCTTCCGCTCCAACGCCTACTACTACGGCGCAGCCAAGATGCTCTCGTGGAACGTTTCGATGGGCGGAACCTCGCCCGACTGGCGCGTCGCCGTCAAGCGGGGAGACATTCTCAGCGTGCAGGTCACCTACGACACCTCGAAAGCGGCTTGGTACGAATCGATGGGCATCTCTCCGGTTGCCTTGAGCAGCTCACCTTCAGGCGGAGTTGATCCCTTCATCCCGGAGGAGTACGCGACGCTCGATCAGACCGAAGTTCTCACGCACGGAGAGCTGAAGGAGAACCGCGATTACGGCGGCCAAAAGACTCGGGGCTACGCAGACGCCCGCAAGCTCGCCGACGGCCCGACGCTGGCGCAAGTCAAGGTTAAGGACTTCCTCTACCAGCAAGGCGACCTTACGATGCCGGGCAAGAAGGGCCTGCCTCCAGTAGTCGCGCCCGGCAAGTCGATCACGTTCGTCAATCAGGACCCCGCCAGTGTGCTCTTCCATACGATCACTCCGTGTAAGGCCCCTTGCGACCGTAGTTCAGGGATCAGCTACCCGCTTGCCAACAGCGCCCAGGTTGATTCAGGTGAGCTTGGCTTCGGGCCGGTTGGTGTAACAGCGGCAGCCAACCGAGCAACGTGGTCCACTCCGACCTACCTCAAGGCCGGCACCTACACCTACTTCTGCCGGGTCCATCCGTTCATGCGCGGCGCCTTCCGCGTCAAAGCCGCAAAAACAAAACGCTGAGCGCGCCACAGACCCACCCGTTAGTGTCGGCAAATGACTGGCGGATCGGACCATCACGAACTTGAACAGCGCCTCGAGGGGCTGCTGGAGCAGGAGTCGTTTGAGCCGCCGGCGGCATTTGTCGAAGCAGCGTCTCTGAACGACCCCGCTATCTACGCCGAAGGCGCTTCCGACTCGCCCGCTTGGTGGGGCGAGCGCGCGCGGGAGCTGGACTGGTTCGAGCCCTTCACGAGAACGCTCGATGACTCGGCCGCTCCGTTCTACAAGTGGTTTGAGGATGGCAAGCTAAACGCTTCCTACAACTGTCTCGACCGTCACGTTGAGGCTGGCCTCGGCGATCGAGTGGCTTTCCACTGGTTTGGCGAAGAGGGAGAGCAGCGCGACATCACCTACGCGGAGCTGCTGGCCGACGTGAAGCGGGCCGCTAATGCACTTAAGGCTCGTGGCGTTGGCGCCGGCGACGTGGTCGGCATCTACCTGCCGATGATCCCTGAGGTCGTCGTCGCGATGCTGGCCTGCGCGCGGATCGGTGCGCCGCACAACGTTGTCTTCGGTGGCTTCTCTGCGGAATCGGTACGCGAGCGGATGGAAGTCTCTAACGCCAAGGCGATCTTTGTCCCCGACGGAGCGAGGCGCAAAGGCAAGACGGCTCCGGTCAAGGCCGAGGTCGACGCTTCGATGAGCGAACTGAAAGATCTGGAAACGATCTTCGTCGTGCGCAACACTGGGATCGACACGCCGATGACGGAGGGCCGCGACGTCTGGCTCGACGAGATCTGCGCCGAGGTTGACGCCGAATGCCCGGCCGAGCCGCTCGGCGCCGAACACCCTCTCTTCATCCTCTACTCCTCCGGTTCGACCGCCAAGCCAAAGGGGATCCTCCACACCACCGGCGGCTACATGACCGGCGTCGCCTGGACCTACAAAGCGGTCTTCGACATCAAGCCCGAGAGCGACGTTTGGTTCTGCTCAGCAGACGTTGGCTGGGTCACCGGCCACTCGTACATCGTTTATGGGCCGCTTGCCAATGCAGCGACGAGCGTGATGTACGAAGGCGCGCCCGATTATCCCCACAAGGGAATCTGGTGGGAGCTGGTCGAGCGCTCAAAGGCGACGATCTTCTACACCGCACCTACAGCGATCCGCGCCTGCATGAAGTGGGGTGCCGAATTCCCTGACAAGTTCGATCTATCGTCGCTGCGCCTGCTCGGAAGCGTCGGCGAGCCGATCAACCCAAAGGCGTGGCTTTGGTACTGGGAGGTGATCGGTGGAGGCAACTGCCCAATCGTCGACACTTGGTGGCAGACCGAGACCGGCCACATCATGATCAGCCCGTTGCCGGCGATCACGGCCACGAAGCCGGGGTCAGCAACGCAAGCGATTCCAGGAGTCGAAGCGAAGGTGCTCGACGCCGAAGGCGAGCCGATTGCCCCCGGCGGGCCGCAGGGGCTGCTGGCTTTGACGAAGCCGTGGCCTGGAATGCTGCGAACGCTCTATGGCGACGACGATCGCTACGTCGAGACTTATTGGAAGCGCTTTGGCCCCGAGACTTACTTCGTTGGTGACGCCTCGCGCTGCGATGACGATGGCTGCTTCTGGGTAATCGGCCGCGTCGACGATGTGATCAACGTCTCCGGTCACAGGCTCTCAACGGCCGAGGTCGAGTCGGCGATCGTCGCTCACCACGCCGTTGCTGAGGCCGCTGTTGTGGCTGAGAACGACGAGCTAACAGGCCAGGCGATTGTCGCCTTCGTCACGCTCGAAGGCAGCTATGAGGGCGACGAGGCGATGGAAGGCGAGATCCGCGATCACGTAGCCATTCAGATTGGCAAGCTGGCGCGCCCGAAACGAATCATCTGGGCCGACGACCTGCCGAAGACTCGGTCCGGCAAGATCATGCGCCGCCTGCTGCGCGACATTGCCGGCGGCCAAGAACTCGGCGACGTCACGACGCTGCGCGACCCGGCCGTGATGGCGCAGCTGCAGAAGCGAATGGCCAGCGGCGCGCACGACGAAGACTGAGCCGTTACTCGTCGTTACCAAATTGTTCACCTCGCTCGGGCGATCGCCGGTAGAACCAGTCGCGATGGCGAAGCAGATGCCGGTTCGCATAGGGATGAACGGCTTTGGCCGCATGGGCCGCCTCGCGCTCCGCGCGCTTTGGGCTCACCCCGAGGTTGAGGTAGTCCAGATCAATGAGATTGCCGGCGACGCAGCCACGGCCGCTCACCTTCTGAACTTCGATTCGGTCCAAGGCCGCTGGCAGCACGAAGCTCTCGCAGATGGAGATGAAATCGTCGCCGACGGCCGCCGGATTGGCTTCAGCAGCCACGCAGCCCCAGGCGATGTTCCCTGGGGCGAGCTTGGCGTTGACGTTGTGCTCGAATCGACCTCGAAGTTCAAGACGCCGGAAGCGCTCGCTCCGTTCTTTGAGCGCGGCGTTGACAGCGTCGTCGTTGCGGCGCCCGTTAAGGAGGGGGCGCTCAACGTTGTGATCGGCGTCAATGACGACCTCTATGACCCGCACGAGCACAAGATCGTCACCGCCGCATCCTGCACTACGAACTGCCTTGCTCCTGTCGTCAAGGTGATCCACGAAGGAATTGGCATCAAGCACGGCGCGATCACGACGCTCCACGACATGACGGCGACGCAGTCGGTCGTTGACGCGCCGCACAAAGACCTGCGCCGCGCCCGCGCGGCGAGCCTGTCGCTGATCCCGACCACAACTGGTTCAGCTACCGCGATCGGGCTGATCTTCCCCGAGCTTCAAGGCAAACTCGACGGGCTTGCCGTGCGCGTGCCGCTGCTCAACTCGTCTCTGACCGACTGCGTCTTCGAGGTTGAGCGCGCGACGACGGTCGAGGAGGTCAACGGACTGCTGCGCGACGCCGCGGCAACCGGGCCGCTCGCTGGCATCCTTGGTTACGAAGAACGGCCGCTGGTCTCGGTCGACTTCAAAGGTGACCCGCGCTCATCCATCGTCGACGCTCTCTCGACTCTGGTGACCGACGGGACGCAGGTAAAGATCCTCGCTTGGTACGACAATGAGTGGGGCTACGCCAACCGCTGGGCCGAGCTGGCCCGCCGCGTAGCGCTGGCAGTCGCCTCCAGCGACCGCTGATGAAAGAATCCGGTTCGATGACCGCAAAAGCATCGGGCGATCTGCGCAACTACATCCTCGTCACGGCCGCCTACTGGGCCGACACGCTCGCCGATGGCGCCAGCCGCATCCTGGTCCTGTTCTTCTTCTACAGCCTTGGCTACACGCCGTTTCAGCTTGCGACGATCTTCGTCTTCTATGAACTCTTTGGGATCATCACGAACCTCGTCGGCGGCTGGCTAGCTGCTCGATTCGGCCTTAAGTTCACCCTCTTCAGCGGCCTTGTCGTGCAGATAGTCGCCCTCTCGATGCTGGCTCTGGCACCAGAGGCATGGCTCGTTGTTCCCTACGTGATGGCTTCGCAGGCGCTCTCTGGGATCGCGAAGGACTTGACGAAGATGAGCACCAAGAGCGCCGTCAAGCTGGTAGTCAACGAAGGCGACGAGGGCGCACTTTTCCGCTGGGTCTCAATCCTTACCGGTTCAAAGAACGCGCTCAAAGGAGTCGGCTTCTTCCTCGGCGGACTGCTGCTGACAGTGGTCGGCTTCCAGACCGCGATGCTGATCCTCGCGGCGATCGTGCTGACCGCGCTGATCGCGACATCGACGATGATGCACGGCGGCCTTGGCACCGTTAACGCCAAAGCCAAGTTCCGCCACATGTTCAGCCAGAACCGCGCGATCAACGTGCTAGCGGCGGCGAGGATCTTCCTCTTCGCCTCGCGCGACGTCTGGTTTGTAGTCGGGCTGCCGGTCTTCCTGCGAACCGTTCTTGGCTGGAGCTTCTGGGAGGTCGGCGGCTTCCTCGCGATCTGGGTGATTGGCTACGGCGCCGTGCAGGCGTCAGCGCCGAAGTTCGTGCGTCGCCGCGCCGCCGAGGGCCATGGCGAACCGGATGGCCGAACGGCTGCGGTGATTGCCTTCGTGCTGGCCTTCTTCCCGGCGGCTATCGCGATTGCGCTGAGCGCCGGCGTCGACCAAACCTTCGCGATCATCGTTGGCCTCGCCGCCTTTGGCGTGATCTTCGCCTTCAACTCGGCCGTCCACTCCTACCTCATCCTCTCCTACTCACACGGCGACAAGGTCGCGATGAACGTTGGCTTCTACTACATGGCCAACGCCGTCGGCCGTCTAATTGGAACGCTCCTCTCCGGCCTGCTCTACCAGTGGCAGGGCCTCACGGCCTGCCTCTGGGCATCGGTCGCCTTTGTACTACTTGCCGGACTTCTCTCATTGATGCTGCCCAATCAGCGCGCCGGCGCTGGCGACCGCGCTAAATTCCCGAATAGTGGACGCGCAGACCAAACAGCTTTCACGGCGTGAAGCGCTAGCGCTGGCAGCAGCGGCGACCGGGGTGCTGGTTGCCGGCTGCGCCGACAGCGCCCCTGCTGCGGGCCGCAAGCGCGTAATCGTCATAGGTGCTGGCCTTGCGGGCCTGGGCGCCGCCGCGACCCTTCGTGCGCAGGGTTTCGAAGTAACTGTCGTCGAGGCGCGCGAGCGAATTGGCGGCCGCGTCAACAGTGTCGAACACTTCGGCACGACGGTCGACCTTGGCGCGGCGTGGATTCACGACAGCCGCGGCAACCCACTCACAGCCGTTGCGAAGTCGGCCGGTCTGAAGACGGTCGCCACCGAATACGACCGCGTCGAACTGCGCAGCGCCGACCAGAAGCCGGTTAGCGAAGCGATCACCGAGAAGACGATGGCGGCGCGCGACCGCATCATCGATTCGCTCTACAGCCAGGCCGAAAACCATCCGCGTTCGAACCTCGCCCCGGCGCTGGCGCGCGAGATCCGTAAGCAGGGGCTGAGCGGTACCAGCGCCGAGGCGCTCAACTGGCTGCTCGGAGTAGAGCTTCCGCTGGACCTCGGGGCGGCACCGCCGCAGCTCTCGCTCGGGGGCTTCAACGAGGGAGAAGAGTACGACGGCGGTCCGGACCTGCTGATCAAGGGCGGCGCGTCGCAGCTGGTCAACAAGATCGCCGAAGGGACGAAGGTCGACACGGGAGTCGAGGTCATCTCAATCAAGACCAGCCGCTCAAAGGTAGAAGTGCGAACTCGGGCCGGTAAGACGATTACGGCCGATGGCTGCGTCGTCGCTGTACCGCTCGGGGTTTTGAAGGCCAGCACGATCCGCTTTGACCCGCCGCTACCGTCGGCTACACGGCGGGCGATCGCGCGCGTTGGCTTCGGTCTGCTCGACAAGGTTTTCCTCTCCTACGACGCGGCTTGGTGGCCGGCCGCCGCCAACCAACTTGGAACAATTGGTGAGCCCTTGGCCAACACGGTCAGCGTCTTCCCGCTCTCGCGGCTAACAGGCACGCCACTCGCAGTTGGATTCACCGGTGGCCCCTACGCAGCAGGGCTGGAGAAGGCGGGGCCAGCGGCAATGACAGCGGCGGTCGTTGAGCGCCTGAAGTCCGGCTTTGGCGCGGGCGCGGCGCCGAGCGCGACGCTGCAGACGAACTGGCGCAGCGAGCCTTTCACGCGAGGCTCTTACTCGTACCTGACACCGCAATCGGGCTACTCCGACCGCGAAGCGCTGGGAAAGCTAAACGGCCGCCTAATTCTCGCCGGTGAGCACACCAGCAT
>Ga0194048_10000269_pt1 | contig 24737 bp, 48 predicted proteins | sample JunL225m_MetaG_FD_161685 | JGI IMG/M metagenome (GOLD analysis project Ga0194048, IMG submission 161685) | Anoxic zone freshwater microbial communities from boreal shield lake in IISD Experimental Lakes Area, Ontario, Canada - Jun2016-L222-5m | ecosystem: Environmental > Aquatic > Freshwater >...
ACTATGTAATACATTGGTACTATCGGCACCACCACTAAACATGACCACAACATAATCATACTCATCTCTGATTTGTTGTGCTCTTATTTTGTAAAGTTCGCCTAGAGATAGTTCGGGTTCTTTCCACCAATTAATTTTTCTAAATCTCTCTTGATGGAAATCCCAAGATATGTCAGCACCGGTTTGATTAGCTTCTAAAATAGCTTCAATTTTATCTACAAACGGTTTGCCATTTACTGTGTATACGCCTAGGTAATCTTTCATAGTTGTGGTTCTATAAATTTTGTGTAATGACCTATTTTATATCGTTGTGCAAAAAGTTTAAATCCTGTTTTTTGAGTTGACAGATACATAGGATTTATATTTTTATAAAATAATTTAAAATCACTTTCAAGTAATTGAGATGTACGAGTTCCGTGGTGTAACTGTTCAAACCAAGTACTTTGTGGAGGTAAAAATGCTATAGTAGATTTTTGACATTGAAATACTGGAGTCACTGTAGTTGGGTAAATTGCTGGCACTATACCGCGCTGATAATCGCCTTTTAAATTAACAATAGAATCATTGGTTGGATCTTTTCCTACCCAAAATTTTGTATTTCCTAATTTACGCACAGCATCAACTAACCATCTATTTTCTTTTTTATGAATAAATCTAGCAGTAACATGACTTTGTTTTACTAATACTTCTGGAAGTTCTGGCCCCCAATAAAACAATATTCGATTAACATTTGGATATACAGTATCAAATGGTAGCACAACATTGTTAACTCCTAAGTCAGTAATAAGAGTATGAATATTGCCTTGCTCGTCATAGCGTAAAACTGGTTTATCACACCCCCAGACTATTCCTATGCGTTTTCCTTGCTCGGCTAAATCTTTAAGGTATTTAAATTTATTTAGATCACCTTTACCGGTTACGATCGGAGTAATCCAGTCTGGACATTTATATAACCACTCGTCAGTTTTACTATTAATAATATCTTCAAAAAAATCATTAATAGTAACTTTTGTATTAGGATAATTCACAGAAATTTCGTGTAGCAGTGGAAACAAAGCATATTTTGTTTCACTCATTGTATTAGTTGCCGAAGTATTCTTGTCGTTCCAGTTCCAATTTTTTAATCCTTCCATCGGAGCACTGCCGATTACTTCATCTACATGAATACCATTATTTAAAAAACTTTTAACTACATTGGTGCTATCTGCACCACCACTACACATTATAATTATATAATCGTATGCATCACGAATTTGCTGAGCCCTTAATCGATAAAGCTCATCTAAAGATAAATTTGGTTCATTAGTCCAATCAATGTTATCAAAACTATCTTTATGAAAATTCCAACTAATATCAGCTAGCGTTTTTTGTGCTTCTAGTACAGCTTGAATTTTACTTACATATTTCTTATTATTAACAATGTAATACCCGGCCTCCCAATAATTTTGAGGGAAATTTTCAATTACATTCATCTAAGTTTATTAGGAAATAGTCTCTTGATTAGAAAAGGTAATACCGTTTGCATCATTATACTGTTTGCGTTCTGCACCTTCTGGATGCGTTAATTTTGCTGTGGTATATGCGGCATAATTTTCTATAGTATCAAATACTATGGTATGTACTCTTGTGTTAGTATCTACAGATACTAAGTTTTGACTAATAAATCCAGGGAACGATTCGGTCCATGCCCAATAGACAGCAGCTTTTGCTTTATTTTCATTGCTTACTTGAGCAAAAAATTTAGTTCCTTCGGGCTTGATTATAGTTTGTGTAAATGTAATGGCCATTTTAATTCTCTCCTAATGTGCTATTATTTAGTGCTGTTGCTTCTGTAAATATTGATTTTAGCCAATTAAAATCGTTAATCAGTGCTAATGTAACATGATCCTCGGCACACTCTTCACCAAATTTGCGTCCCGCAATCGCCCCTTTAATAGCCCATTCACCATATGGTTTATCTTGCCCCACCGAACACCATATATCTAATCGTTTGTTAGATTCTCTAGTTAGTTGTCGTTTTAAAATCTTACCCGATAGTTTAGCACACTCTCTAAACGCACTTCGCCAGGCATTAAATTCGTTTGTATTAAACCCAGTTGTATTACTAATTTTTGGCATAACTTTAAATTTACTACTAATACTAGTAGTCATATCAGGATTACTTATATTCATGTTTAAAGTTAATTCTCTAGGTAAAAGTTTTACTCCGCCATATCCATATTCTAAATTATTTACAGGGTTACGACTATGCCAAACATGTACACAATCTCTATCAAATATTTTTGGTTGATAATCAAAAGTCCACTCGTCAGTTAGATATGCATCGCCATCTACTACATAAAACATATCAGTAGTGGCCAGTTCGGCTGCACATTTATGAGCATTAACAATACCCTCAATTCCATTTACACGAAATGCCTTGGGGGATTTTTCTAAAACACGTTGCCAGTTCTTTTCGGCGTCGGGTTCATTATAACTAATGAATACAACATCAAGTTTTTCTGGTAAATTAACTTTAACATTTCCTACAACCTTAGTACCTTTGGATTTTTCTGGAACTATTTTTGCCGCCCAAATGTCTTCACTAGTGCTATGTAACTGTTTATCTAACAACCACACATGTTCGTATTTTAATTCATAATATGGTATTCGATCTGTAATACTGTATTCTAAATTCGGTAGTGTTGGATTATAAATTATTTTAGGTTTAACATATCCCATATCTTTTACAGGTTTAGGGCCGCCGCCGCGAACTTTTAATTTAACAGCCCACACTTTGTCTGCGGTAGGATTAAATTGATTGTCTAAATACCATACACATTCGTACTTGAAATTATGCCAGGGTAAAGTATAATCGAGGTCGTATTCAATTTTAGGAATGTCTCGATTGTGTATAGTTCGTATTATTATATCTGGAGTCAGATACCCCATATCTTTAATACCCAACGACTCGCTGTCTGCCAGTCGACATCTCATAACCCATATTTTTTCATCTGTAGTATTAAATTTTGGATCCATGTGCCATATCATTTGATAATTTAAATCTCGTGGGTCGTCAATTGTTAATTTAGATGGATCATTTAAGTAAGAAATATTATTAGAAATATCTGGATTTCTTTCCCAAATAATATTTAAGTTAGTTGGCATAGGCAAATTAACCGGTACTGGCCAGTACCCCATATCGGGCCTCCAAGATTTATTAAAATATTTGGCTACCCAATCACCATTGTATTTCCATACTACACATTTAATTCCCGGAGTAGGTGGCAACGATTCAATTTTAATTTTTGGCATTGATGGATTATACACTAAGAATTCTTCGTGATTACCACCTAGTTGGGACAGTTGTTGATCGTAGGCTAAGAAATCGCCATTCCAGATAATTTTTTCTACTTCTTCTTTGGGTACTTGATATATGTTAAGCATTTTGTGAATTAATCCAGTTATAGTATTCTTGAAACCCTTCTTCAATATTAACAGATGGCGAGAAGCCAAAATCATTTTTGGCTCTTAAAATGTTTAATTGTCCGCGAAGTGGAAAGTTATTATCTCGCGGATTAACTTTAATTGTGCCTTTGCCAGCAATTTTAATAGCTAAGTTAGCTGCTTCTAACAAAGTGCGCGACTGTCCGCGAGTAATGTTGTAGGTTCCGTTAACACTATCTTCGCTAATAGCCGCTACAGCAATACCCATAGCTGCATCGTCGATATAAGTAAAATCTAAACTATCGGCTGCACCGTTGACTATTAATTCTCCACCGCGCATGGCTGTAGTCAAAAACTTACTAACAACACGATCTTCAACATCGTAAGGTCCGTATATGGCACTAGGACGAATAATAGTATAATCTAAATTATATTGGCGGCTATAATCCTGCACCAACCACTCCCCGGCTAATTTCATTATACCATACGCACCAATAGGACGGCAATCAGCTGCTTCGTCCATACCATCAAAGAATTCGTGTTTACCAAAGTTACCGTAGACCATACTAGAACTAACATACACAAATTTTTTAATTTTATGTTTTACACTAAGATTTAATAAATTAAGTAGTCCTTCACTCATAACACGACTGCCTAAAGTAGGATTACGATTAACTACTTTTTGTCTAGGAAAACTTGCTAGGTGTATAACAATATCTACACCTTCAAAAATACTGTCGTCAAATGGTTCTTCGATGCTAGCAAGTGTTATGTCACGAGTTTTAATTCTGCACAAGCGTTCAAGCATTACATAATCTAATTCTGCCTGAGGAATAACACCATAGCTGGTTTTATTGTCTATGATAACAACTTCGTGACGGAAACTTTCAAGCATACGAACTACATTATGCCCTACAAACCCTAATCCACCTGTTACTAAGATTTTTGCCATTTTAATGCCCAATAAGTTTGATCTTGCTCTTTAAGTCGAGCAATAATAATATATTTGTATCCATATGAGTACGGATCGGCTACACGATGCCAGAACGGAGCTTCCTCGGCATTCTCCATAATCCATTTTCCAGCTTCTGACTGTTGCCAATTATACAATGGCTCGGCTGCGTACAAGTCAGGATCCTCAACATCGCCCATTGTAAACTCATGCACTTTCACATCTGAAAACTTTACAACTTCGTTATTGACAAGTTTAAATTCTGGTTCTTTAAATAGCTTGGTAGCTTCTTCGGAACGATGCGGAGTAGTAATAGCCATACCCCATTATAACAGAATTACTGTTACTTTACAAGAAATTCGGTAACCATTGGAAATATAGTTTCAAGAGCCTGAGCACAGGCTAGGGCTACTTCTCTATGTTCCTTTTGGGTTTCCGGCCCACTACGCAATTCAATATAATGTAACCAGCTACGCAGCGTTCCTTGCATATACAATCGACTTACTGTAAGACCTTCGGGCAATACGGCACGAGCTTGTTCTTTGGCTATGCCATGTTTGATTGCCCAATCATATGAGTCCTGGGCTACATCGGCGGCTCGTTGTTGTTTGAGGGCCCAACGCATGGCCAAATCATTATCAGTATTTTCTAAACTGTTTTGGCGATTCTTAGTATCTTGTAGTCTAGCTTCTTTAAGTTCTATACCTAAATCTGCTACGGCGTAACGCTGACTAAACTCTTGGAATGAAAAACTACGGTGTCGTAGTATCTGGCGAGCAATGTCGCGGGTCGTTTCAATTTCTAAACAGGCACTTACCATTTCAAGAGGACTCCAGTGGCGGTGCTTGATTAGATATCGAATTAGTTTTTCACTTGTTTCTGTGTTTGTTTGGTTAGCAGGATTGCTAACACGAGCACAGTAAGCAACTAGTTCTTGGGCATTTACAATACCTTGTGCAACTAGTTCCTTACTTGGCTCACTACTTGATACTAATGTTACCTTCAAAGTTTTCCTAACAACTTATCTGTTTCGGGTTGAACTAAAGCTGCAACACTTTTAATATCAACTACAAAATCAACATCGCGAATTTGACTGTCTAACTCAGAAAAGGTACGAGTAACTAATGCTTCAATCTCTTCTAGTGCTAGTCCTTGTTTGAGTAATGTATGTAAGTTAATAGTACGTTGCTTGCCTTCTGTTAACTTAATTACGATCTTTTTAATACACTCCAGTGGGACATCAGTTTTATTAACTTCTGAAATAATGAGTTCCCACTGATCTAACAAGTCATCAATTGGCTGCATCACTCACCGCAGCTTCCGCTTTAGGTGGACGACCTTTACGCTTTGGCGCTTCTGCTACAGGAGGAGTCCATGTAGCTTCGCCCATGTTCACGCCAGGAGTCATACGCTCTGCATCTTTCTTCATACGGCTAGCTTCGGCAATCATTTCAGTAGCTTCACGCTCCATTTGTTTAGCTTGAGCTAACATGTTAGCGGCAATTTGGCGATCACTTAATACACCATCTGTGCCAGCTTGCAAAGGTGTTGCTTCAGTATAACGACCTTCGGCAGCAGTTTGTTTAGCAAGTTGTTCAGCTTTGTATTCTGCCTCAGCGGCTCTCTTAACTGAAGGATCAACCATACCACGGCTAGCATCATTCTGTTGCATTTTTTTGCGGGCTTCTTCGCCTTTTTCCATTTCGTTGACTAACTTATTAAGTTCATCTAAACGAATAGTAGCATTGTTACCAGGAGTCATAATAACATCAGAGGTACGAATCTTTTTAATCATACGCTCGTTGTGTAATGTTTCTAAGATTGGGCGGCCATCTGGAAACAATGAACGGTGCAATGCATCAGCTAATTGATTTGCGGCTTGTCCAATAGGACTTTCGACTACCTTTTGGATAGCATCTTGCCAAGCGGCATTAAGAATCTCAGGATAAATCACAAGGCACATATGGGTATCACCCGGAACCTCTCGATATAATACCAAGACCTTGCGGTCACCATTTTTACCTACGTGTTTAATCTGTGCCATATTAACCTCCTTGGGTTGTGTCGTCGGGTGTACTATCGACGCTAGCTGATTCAGATACTTCAGTTTCTCCATCGGCAGTAGCTTGAGCTTGCGCTACTACTGCGTTTAGAAAAGTTGTGAGCTTGTCAAAGACAGCACCAACTTGTGCCAATTCAGCACCGCGGAATGCACCGCGAGTTGCTGCAAGATCAACGATACTACGAAGAGCATCAAGATCCGCTACAGTGATTTGAGTTGTTTGATTTTCCATGTAGATATTTAATATAATTTAACTCAAGCATAAAATAAAATACCCCCAATTTAGGGGTATTTCGGTAAAACTGATACTGGTTATTTGTTAAAAGAGTAGTTAATATACGCTAGACCAAACGAAATTATAGCACCAACATAGTTACCCACGGATAAATCTTGCAATCCAGCGTACACTAAAAATCCAATTAAGAACCAAGTAATTTCTTTTGCGTTACGCATATACCACTGTTTAAATTTATTCATCTTCTTCTCCATTAATATCCAAATCTTGACTGACCATATCTACCATACTACTATAACAGTTAGGACAAAATGCTACAGGTAATATACCAAAGTAACCTAGTACGCCACCTTCGTCTTCGGTAAACTCGCAGGCACATACATTACATTTGTGGTTGTCACCAACATGATTAAACCCATCAATCATTATTTTTCTTTCTGATAGTGTCTTTTAATCTGTTCCACGGCATGCTTAACACTAGCATTGTATCCGTTTTCCCAATCTTGATAACCACCTAGTGGCTCGACAATTTTCTGCCCTTTAACAATCTTACAAATATCTCTTGCAATCAACTCTACCAATAGATTAGCACGACCAGCAAGTTCTGGAGCTGCAAATCCTGCTTCTAGCATAAGTTTTTTGACTCGATCATTCATTAGTGCGTACTTTCTTCCTCGTAGTAAGCATACTGTCCAAACGGTGGAACAATAGTCTTACTACCGTGGATAATAAACACAGTATCGCAATATTGTTCATCTCCCCACGAACCATATGGATAACCGTCTGTGAACATGATATGGCGCTTGGGTTCAATTTCATTTTCTTTAAAGTATTGGAACACACAATCAAAGTCTGTGCCACCGCCACCTTTAATTTCGTAACCGGTGATATCGTCTAAGTTCTCCGAGTCGAACTGTTGTGGATTATAAACCTGAGTATCAAACGATAGCACATGAATACGATAGTTAGGAAACTGTTCCATGATACCAGCTACTTCTGACAAGAAGTCTTTGAGCATTTGATCACCCATTGATCCAGAAGCATCAATACTAACAGCCACATCGATCATTGGATCCAATTTCATGCCAGGCATAACTGCATCCATATGCCAACCTCGACGGCTGTTACGCATCCAAGTAAAATCTGATTTAATAGTAGATTCTAACTGCATACGCAACAATTCACGCCAGTCCATCTTAGGTGCAGTCATGTCTTGAATAAGACGCTTGACACCTGCAGGTAAATTGCCAGCACCATCTGATGCCGCGGCAGCCGCTAATACTGCTTCTTTAATTTCATCACGGATAGCGTCTTTTTCGGCTTTGGATAATTTAGGTCGCCCTTTTCCAGGCTGGTCCCCTTCACCACCGGCGTCGCCATCTTGATCGTCACCTTCTAAATGCTCGTCGAGCATTTTGTCAATCAAACTGCTGATATCAATTTTTTCAGCATTTTCATATAAAATGTCATAGACTTCCTCAGCACACATGCCATCGTATTTTGCATCGTATAAACAAGGTACGGTAGTAATAAACTCACCTACCCGATGTTTTTTCAAATCAGCATTTACGCAATAATCGTCGGCAATGTTCCAAAGTTGCGGATCTCTATCACCACGGCGCCCCATATGGTCATATACGCAATGTAACACTTCGTGCCCAAACAAGAATTCAACTTCTTTTGGTTTAAGACTATCCACAAAACGAGAGTTGTAATAAAAGTTACGCCCGTCTGTAGCGGCAGTAGGACACCATTCGTCGGCGTTCACTAACTTAAGACGGGTAGCCAAGTTACCAAAGAAGCTGGCACGGAGCAACAAACCCACACGAGCAGTGATCAGTTTTTCACGGATGTCACGATCCAATTTGGGGTCTGTGGGCCCTAGCAAGTCTTTGTACTTGTCTTTTTTACTTACTGTAGTTGTAGCAGCTGTGCTCATTACTATCCTTATTATTAACTATACTACTATTATACTATAAACAGAATTAACGGTCAACCTGCTAAAACCTTTATATTTCGGTGTTGTTTATGTACTTTAAGCAAAACCAACTTAGTGTTGCTTCGTTATAAAAATCTAAATGCACTTCGGGCGAATAAAAATACCTGCCACTTAATACCTTATTTTCCTCACCATCGGCTGGTCTTAATCCTCGATGGTGTCTAACTGTAAATCCAAGTTCTCTCTTTAACCGCCAGGAAATTGTAAAAATGTTTATACCATAATCCTTTTTAATTTGATCGCGCACAGGTTCCCATTCATACGGTTCTTCGAATATAATTAAATTATGTTTAATTTTAATCTTCAAGCGGTAATCCTTTGACAGTATTAATAGCACTTCTAGCATATTTACTAATTTTACCACCTTTATCCATGCGCTCAATATCTTCTAAAGCCGTCATCATGATTTCTGCTTCCTCGGCCATTTTGTAAACACGATTGCGTAAGTTGCCGGCATCTAACCAACTCGCAATAGTAGTAAACAATTTAGCAACAAGATAACTCCAATCAATCATGCCCACCTCAACAAGAATGCTACATAGTCTTGATTACGATAAAATATAAATTTTAATCTATCATAATAAGTTTCGTAACGCATACAAGTTTTATAATCTGGAAATTCTCGTTGGCACCATGCTAGGATTTCTTCCAAGTCAGCAAATGCCTTGGGGATATCGTGTTCCCACTTGCCCGACGGGTAATTACTGTTCCAATGTCCAGGTTTAAGACTCATTTAGTCCACACCAATGAAAATGCTGTAGCTTCAGCAGGATTGCTAAAATAAAAATATCCATCTCGATATTGTACATCTTGTTTACAATGTTTTTCAGTCCACTCTACTTCTGGGCTACGATTTTCTCCAGCATATTCAAATCTAGCAGGACGATACTTAACTTTACCCCAGCCGCGGGTGCTAACTAGATTATCCAGCATTGGTTGGCTATATTTAGGATTGAATCTTGTCATTTAAACTTTAACCTAAACAAGGTAGCATCCGCAGGATCAATAAAGTAAAATGCCGCGGCTTCGTCAAAATAGGCACTAACATCTGTAGTGTCGACCAACTCAGACCACACCAAACTTAAATTAGTTTCTCTGCAATATTTTTTCATAGCCCACATACGAAATGCAGGATCGTTGACTACCACCAAATGACATTGGTCCAGTGTTTCTTCTGGCGGTCTAGGAAGGGTCCAGTTGTTTACATGCATTATCTATTAAATTTTAAAACAAACATTATATATTTCTTTTCATTTATAACATCGTATGATAAGGTAACATTATCGCCGTCAAATTGTAGTTTAATTCCATAGTATTCGCGTACATAATCGTCAAAGGTTAAAAATCCTTGCCCAACAGGAACAGCATCAGCAAGTGCATCATATTCATTTTTAACTCTTTGTAATCGTAGGAAATGTTGGGTATCGCCGCCTATGATAGTATCTAGCCGAGCCGCAGTATTAGCATAGTATTCGTCCTTACTCACCACCCCACCACTTAATTGTCTTTGATTTTAGTTTGACTATAGTAAACTCATGCGGGTCTACTTGCCCACGCATACCATACCAATCGGGTTTGACTTGATACACTCCATTGGTATTTTCTAACCACACACGACTACTGCGGGCAACAAACTCGTCATGTGTTTTAAAACACATCTTACCATTGTCCGCAGGGCTACAGTTATACATGCACCAATAGCGCCATGCATCGCCAAATACAGTTACATCATACTTAGGATCTATCTCGTAGTAATAATTCATGTCCATACCAAAGTAAACATTATAGCATCTTTTTCATTTTCAAACAACCACACCAAGCCCATAGTTTTATACTCACCAATGCACTTGTGGTCAACCCAGAGATCAATCTCAGCAGACCGTTCGGTTGTCATTGGTGTTAATATTACTTTGGTCCATCCTGATCTACATAGTTCATCGGTTAAGGTATTAAAGTTAATCTCCGCCCAAACTCGATCGTTGTCTTCTTTCCAATACTTGTGTTGGTGGTTGTATTCTTCTAAGTTCATTTAGCCCATTTTAACTGAAAATATGTTGCCCACTGCTTGTCCTTAAAATTAAACTCCACTGTAGCCGGAGTTATTACATCATCGCCTAACCATGTATTTACTGCCGGAGTGAATCTCCAGGTATAATCAAGATCGCGACACAGGCCTTGATCCGTAATTTGATCGTTGTATAAGAATGCCTCGTGAGCTGTTTTAACAACCATCTTTAACCCCATTTTAACATAAACCAAGTATAATCTTCATCGCGGTCAAAAATATAATATACCGTATCAAGAGCTCCTCGCGGACTGCTAGTATCAACTCTATACTTAAATACTTCACGACAACGCTGTCCGTATTGCCTTGGTGTTTCCAAATGTTCAACAGGTAAGGTACGCTTGGCATTCCAGAATGCACGATTAAATCTATCATCTAGAACATTAACTCTGATCATGCCCACCTTAACATAAACATAGTACGATCAGTCTCATCTACAAACTCAAATACACCCTCGCCAATATACCACCAGCCGTCTACAATCTGTTCTTCACACCACTCTATACACGGCTTCCATCCACCATACCCTGGTCGAATATTAGGTGCTTGCACACTAGTTGCATAACGATTGTGTATTTCGTTCACGACCACCTCAACAAAAATCCTATACGCTGGGTATCGTTATCAAATGATAATGCCATGCCTTGTTGATGCTCGATACCTCTGGGCAAATTATCAGCCATCCAATTAAGGATTTCGCGCTCATTATCGGCCCACCATGTATAATCCTCAATCATTAATAGGTAACTGCCACTTCCTGGACTACTTGCTAGTTGAAAACGCTTAACTGCTTTCATATTGTTTTTCGCCGTATTTTAGTTTAAACCAACTTAGTTCTTCGTCGCCTCGAACATAGATTACATAAGTTTGGTAAACCATATGAAATGACCAATACTCATTGTCGACTAAATCGTTTGCTATGGTACTAGCATATCCGTATGTACTACTAAACCAATTTCTTGCATGATGAAAATTCAGCATACCCTGTATCTGGATACCGTGTTTAAAATATCTATTATCTCTAGTTTGGTGTATACTATAGTTCATCTAATGCAATCGTTGGGACGCCATCTAGTTCATAGTCACTTTCCGTAGGACAAAAGATCCAATTTTCAGAATTGTACTCATACGCAATATAATTTAGGTTGCAAAATATTTCTTTAATTAATTTTGTATTTGTTTTAAACATTTCTACAAAACAAATAGGTCTATGGTTACTGATTGTTTGCATAGCACCAATTAAGGCATAATACTCCATTCCTTCGATATCCAACTTGATAAAGTCTACTACCTCATTATAACTATCTATAGTTACAGTTTTAACATATTCCAAGTTAGGTTTGACCATATTTTGGTTATCACTATGTTCAGCCGGCATTAATTCAACACCACCAAAGTTATTAAATGAATTATAATCAGGCAATTGAATAGGCACAATATTATTAAGTACATCGCTTACTGCAACATACTCGCAGTTGACATTATCAAGCCCATTAATAGCAACATTGCCACACAGCATATAATACACTTGTCGTTGCGCTTCAAATGCTCGAACGCTAATACGATCTCCAAACTGCTTGGCTAGGGCCACGGCATGGGTTCCAATATTGGCTCCAACATCATACAGGACCATCTTGGGTTTGATTTCGAGTATTAGCTCGCAAAAGCTAGCAATCAACTCAATATCGTCTTTGGCCCACGCACCAAACTGGATGACAGATTGTCCTATATATTGATCGTTTTGATTAACAATCATAGGACCGTATATAGAATCGGCAATGGTATTAGGTATAGTCATATTATATAAAAGGGTGGAGGGCGGTGCGAACACAGCCCTGTGTAAACAACTACACCGTCCTCCGTAAGCCTATTAAGCTGATGCTGATAAAATATACTTTCCGTATTTCTTATGGAACTCATCAAAGTTTTTCAACTTGGTTGGCTGGAATGGCAAGTTATACACTGTAAGAGCAATACGAGCACCCATGACCACTAACTCAGTTTCAAAGTTCTTCATCATGTAAGCAAAGAAATAATCAGCCATTGTGTGGAACTCTTTGTCTGATGTTTTCTTTTCAACCGCATCTTTAAGTTCGTAGCACATACTAATAACCAACGAGTACATTGCTGATACTTCTTTAACCTGTAAATCAGTTACTTTACCAGACAAAATATCTTCTGGCTTAGGCATTTTACCCGAAACCTTGCGGTGAGCGCCAAACTTAATAGCAAGTCCTTCACCAATAGTACCCGAAATCAAATTAGTGATAGTGTCGTCATCGCCGTCATCGTCTGACAATATTTCGCTTACAAATGACCATGAGCGTGGTGTAGCAAATGCTCGCGAGCTAGACTTAGGGTCAAAGTCGTACAAGTCTTGTTTATTAGAGCCAAGGTAACCAATGATATCTTTATGGATATTATGAGTTACAGCCCAGTCCTGCCATGACGCAAAGTCAGTTTTCATTTCTTGGTGAATGAAACGATTCGCTAATGGAGTAGGCATACGATATGTAACGCCTTTGTCTGACTCGCGATTACCGGCAGCAACCATTACTACATTTTTTGGCAATTTATATTTGCCAATAGCTCGATTCAAGATTAATTGATATGATGCGGCTTGAACTGACGGAGCCGCACTATTAAGTTCGTCCATAAATAAAACTATAATAGGATACTGGCCAGCTAATTCTTCGGTAGGCAAATCAATAGGTTCGGCCCAATCCATCTTGCCAATTTCTTTATTGTAAAAAGGAATACCACGAATGTCTGTGGGCTCCATTTGACCCAAACGAAGGTCAATCATATAACCACCAAGTTCGGCAGTGATATCTGCTACCAATTCTGACTTACCAATACCAGGAGGGCCCCAGAGGAATAGTGGGCGTTGATGTTTAAATGCTTTCAGTAAACTCTTACGAGCTTGTACCGAAGTGACTTGTCTTGTTTCTGACATGGGCTATGTTCCTTAAAGTTTTGATTAATGTTAACTACTAAACTACATTGTACATTTTAATGATTTTATCGTCAACCTTTGCAGTTTCATCCATAAACACCGTTAGAGCCCGTTGTTCGCGAGCAGATAGTAGTTTATAGTGTTTGACCATAGATTCAACTGCTGACAAACTATCAAGTCCGTTGGCCAAAGCAAAATTCTCTATAGAGTCGCATGCTTCTGCAAGGGTCAATTTTTTAATCATAATACTATTATATTACAATGCAATTTATTAGTCAACCTGAAAAACTACCTACTAAATACGGGCATGTACACTATAATTGAGGACTGTAGTCCGTTCTATATAAGATTTAAATGGGAAGGAATTGAAGAACTCATTAATTTTATAGCAACTCAGCCCACCTATCTAAATGCAGGGAATAAAAGAACAGGATATGTACACTATAACTTTGATTTGGCTACTGCAAATCAAATACTTGACCAGTTGCCATTGCCAATTAAAATTAATAATAATCGAGTAGGATTGTTTATTACACCGCCCGGTGGCAAATCTTCCATTCATAAAGATGGAAAATCAACCCGCTATAGCATCAATATTACTATAAAAATACCAGACGATAAATGTATTACTAATTGGTATAGTGATGAATCTTTAAAAGATTTTAAAAAAGAAAATGATGATTATAGTCGCATAGTAGTTAATCATAACATAAAACCAACTCCTATAAAAACAATGTCTGCGGTTGCAAACGAATGCATTTTATTCAATACCGATATCTATCATTCATGGGACAACACTAATTCAGCTAACCAGCGTATAGTGTTAACCATGCGTGATATCGATGTTGAAACAGTTTCCTATGATGAAGCCAAACAAATATTATTTGACAAATAATTAACGACCGCGGCCTGCACTACGAGTTGGCGGTTTTTTAGCAGGACCAGCAGAAGGTTTTACTTTAACTTTTTTTTCAACTGTGGTGGCATCACTACCATCCACATGAGTGCGACCTTGTTTTTTTGCTAGTGCTCGTGCTAGTGTATCTGAAAGTTTACTCATTATTAATCCTTAAAATTTGGTGCCCCCGCCATGATTCGAACACGGGACATCAGCATTACAAATGCTGCGCTCTACCGACTGAGCTACAAGGGCCCTACTACTTTATTCTACCACCGACTCCACCACTTCTACTATAACTACTTCTTCGACGAAACCTGGACGACTTTTTAATTCTGCAATTCTACGATGAATTTTAGCAACATTCTTTTTACGAGCACCTGCTGCTAATTTTTCTAATTGTGTAATGTTTAATGGGCCCAAGCGTTCTTTACCGTTTTTGGTACGCATTGGATCTGCTTTACGAGTTTTTTGATTTCCACCTTTGGTTGCCATGTTTATTCCTTTATTATTTTACTTATTTTACATATCCGAGTACTGATAATTTTTCAACAGCTTGTTCGTAAGTTATATAAGTCCCAAATAGCATTGATACTGTAATCCTATGTATATCATTATTATTCACTACTCTGTGCGGTATTGTAGTATTAACTAAACATCCGTGTCCAAGGTTAGTTTCTTCATAAGCATCGTTGGGTGTACTAATTATAGAACCATAAGCTAGAGTAGCGTGTTTTGGTTCTGGCGGAGGCAAATTTAATTTAGAATTCCATTGTATTATACCGGTGCCATCTAATACCCAATTAATTGCAAAATTTGTTCTAGCAATAACTGTTCCATCAACATGCCAAGGAAAAAATCCATTTGGGTGCCATCTAAAAATTCTAATTAATTCAGGAAATAAGTTTTGCGAGGCTAAGTTTGTTTGGATTTTAGTGGGCCAAAAATTTGTTTTTAATGTGTGCAATTGCCATCTCGGAATAGTATCACAAACATCTGTTGGATCATTCAACCATACAGATTTATAATCTATATTTGGCGTAGGTAAAGTAGTTTGAGTATAAAATTTGTTCATCTTATATTTACTGCTTGGCGGAAGCGGTGAGATTCGAACTCACGATACAGTTGCCCGTATGTCTGCTTAGTAGGCAGATGCCTTCGGCCACTCGGCCACGCTTCCTATAAAACTTGGCTCCCCAACCAGGACTTGAACCTGGGACCAACAGATTAACAGTCTGCTGCTCTACCGACTGAGCTATCGGGGAATATAACTAATTATCTATATTTTTGTGGAGCAGTTGCTTTTGTAAAATATTCAACGGCATCAATATGCCCGCCTTCAATTTCTTTAATTACTGTAACCATATCGCCAAAAGTAGAATTAATTTTCTTAGCATGACCCGAATGTAATTCGCGCACACGGGCACAAGCAATTAGAATTAAATCGTAACGACCGCAGTCCATTTTCCTTACAGCGGCTTCGCTAGTACGACCTTCGATACTAGTAGGTTCGTTTTTATTACGAGCTAATCTTGGACCATTTTCTGTTTGAATCAATTGCATACTACCTCCTGGTAAATTATTTTGCTAAAATTTGTGCTTGGCGAAATGCTTTAAGAACGGCATAGGTGCGCTGTTTTGCACTGGCCATCTGTCTTGAGGCTTCTGCTCGTTTTTCAGTTTTACTCCATTGGCCAGCTAGGGTACGGCTTAGTTCTGATGCTGATTGTTGTTGTGGTTTCTTTGCCATATCAATTCCTTTAAAAGTATAAGTTACTATTATACACTACTTCTTTAAAAATATCAACCTACGATCTCTTCAATTGTTTTGTCTAACGCCACAGTAACTATTAGTCTAGGTTCTGGGCTTAGTATTACCGCATGAGCGCAATCGGTTCGGACAAATGCACTTGGAGTTAATAAATTTGGAACACTAATAGTAGGGTCTTTTAAATATTCCCAACGAGATATAGGATCATGACCGGGTATAGATTTACTAATGTATTCTTGTCCGGTGAGGCTATGAAATTTCCAATCGACCAATCTAGCATCGTCATACTCCATATCACCCCACCAAACCATAGGATCTTCTGGATTACCTTTTACCATTACATTAAATCTAGATTTAATACGATATGCATTGCCTTGACTAAACTTTGCATCCATATGCGGATTACTTTTAATCTCATAAGGCATATTACTGACAAATACATTTATTCCATAATAATCTGTATCGCAATTATATTTGGATAAAAAATTACTTAGTTCTTGCCCGGCTAAACTACTGTGCCATTCTTTTTGAAATTCGCGTTGAGAAATATCTAAATCGTGATAAAACTTTTGATTAAATCTATCTTCATATCGATTTGATATCCATTGCTGAGCATCTTTAGAAAATTGGAAACTAGTTTTATGAAAAAATGTCATGGTTTCCAATAAGCAGATAGGTCAGCAGGCATCTGATAGTTAGTACGATCTACTAGTAGTTCAATGTTATCGTAGTGGTTATTGCCGGTCCATGGTGCGCCAACAGCCAAGGTAACTTTTATATCATTGGTATTATTAACCATTCCGTGTGGCCATCCCCCATCCATAATAAACGGACCATCGATGCTAGGAACAGGAATGTTACCTTTGTTAGTAATAAAATATAATGTATCAGTTCGCCCTTGTAAAATAATTCTAAATTTGTGTTGTTGCGTATTTAACTCATGCGGATCGCAATCTATGTGTTCATAGTTAGCAGCACCAGGTTGAGTAATTAGTGCCATAACTCTAGATTTCATGCCCATCCATGGAAATACTACAGTATCAAACCAGTCGCTAATAAGTTTAGGGGTGTAGCTGTTCCAATTGAATTCTCCAGGTAAGCTATTTGAAGCAATCATTCCGCCCTTACTCATTAACGGAATCATTTTAGTGTGTCGATAGTTGTCCCAGAAACTAAATCTATTTGGTATAGTAAGTAACTGTGTTGCCGCTTCTTTTTTGTCAAAAATTGGCAAATTTACTTTAGCAAAGAGTATATCTGTTATATTCATGTAGGATATTTATAGAAATAAATACGATATGCGTTATTATAAACTTATCAATTGGAATGTTCCATCTGCTGATCAAATACTTGAATTAATCCCAATTCCCGAAAATAATCAAGCAACAGTAACTCCAATAAACCGCGACATCCAAAAAGTAATTTTAAATTTATTAAAAGTTGATTTGGATAAATGTTCTGACCATAATATAATGTTGGTTCATTTTCCGCCACATACGCAGATTAACATACATTCAGATAAACCTAAATACACTAAAGAACCTGGTAAATTAGATCAGGCTATAATCATACCGTTAACATCATGCGACCAACTACACTGGTCTTGGTACGAAGTGCTCGATGAATCAAAAATATATCACTACGGTGAATCAGCAAATTGGAAAATGGTTCCAATGGTACCATTTACCGCCGCTAAAGAAATAGAAACTACAATGTGCGATAAAACCTTTATTAGTGATATTGGCAGTTTTCATGCCCTTCGTAATACCAGTGATAACACAGCTATAGCAATTAGTATTAGACTTATGCCTTGGGGCTGGGAAGATTTTACAACATGTGAATCGTTGCCTCCTATTGAAGATTTTACATTAGCATGAAATATTACAAATATTTAGATTTAGATTTTAAGCCAGTAGCTATTAAACTAAAAAATTATATAGATAAACACAGTGAATTATTTTTAGTTAATCAACGGACCTCATCTTGGAAATCTGTTGACTTAGATGATGTTTTAAAAGAAATACCAGAATTGCTTGTTATGCTTGCACCATTAAATCTTACAATAAGATATGCGGCATTTTTTGTAAGTGATTATTCTGTAGGGACCTTACATATGGATCACGACATACATTCTAGTTGTAGAATAATTATGCCTGTGTTAAATTGTGAGCATACAGAAACTAGATTTTTTGTTACTAGTAGTGCCCCAATTAAAGTTTTACAACCCAATGGTATTCCTTTATTAAAATTAGATCCTTCTACTTGTACGCAAGTAGATCAATATTATCTTGACCGAGCATTAGTCTTTAGAAATGATTGCCCGCACCAGGTAATAAGTAACAATCCAATAGGACCACGCATATCGTTCACTATGGGATTTGTTGAAGATATAGAATACCTACTAAAATGAACAACTATTGTGTTGACCTTAATTTGCCAATGCCGCTATCCGATTCTATATCAGATATAGTTGGTTTTTTAAAGCAATATGATAAAGGGCATTTTCAAATTGACAAAGAATTAGTTAATAACGAATTAAAATTGTTACTTGATAAATGCAATTTAGATATTAGTTTAATAGAAGTTTTTCACCGTCAGCCCCTAGCAGTTGGTAACATACACAGCGACTTAGATATTGTTGGCGATTACTCTAAACTAAATTGGATTTACGGTGGTGAAGGTAGTATTATGAAATGGTATAAAATTAACAAAACTTATATCAAAAGTGAAACAACGCATACTACAGATATAAATTCTTATGCACTTTATTATAAAGATACTGAGGTAGATTTAATACATTTACAAACAGTAGGCCAACCTAGCTTAGTGCAGGTGGGAATACCACATAGAGTAGTCAATGGCAATGCTGAAAGGTTTTGCGTATGTGTTGTATTTGAAGACCGCGACACTAAAAAACGCCCAACTTTTCAAGAAGCATTAGAATTGTTTAAAAATTACATTAAATAATTTTCAATTGGATATTGTCCAAACCCAATAGTAATACTTAATCGAGGCCCACTACAATCAGTATTTGGATAGACACCGTGGGCTATTTTAGTATTAAATACCAGCGGCCTGGTTAATTCTACAGATGCTATTTCTGTAAATGGATATTTTCTTTCTATGCTTAAAAATTTATTTCCATTAGGATTATGTAAAAGTTTTACTTGATTATTGCCAATATCAAAAAATTTTGTATAGCTACCTTGACAATTTTTAACAGGCCATAACAGTCGATAGACACTAGGTCCATCATCGATATGAATTTTACCTTGATCTTCGGGAGATCGATGGATTACCGAAATTAAATCAATTGGGTGAGCAATTAAGTTAGCACATTCGTTAAACAGTTCCGGAACATGCTTTTTTACTTCGTCAAGTTTTAAGGTATTCCAATCATATTTGGTTTCGAGTATATTTGTATGGTTAACAATATAATCGTACAATTTATTAGATATAACCTCTTGATTTTCTACGCTAACAAAATTATATACTTTCATAGCTCTATTTATTAGCTAATAAATAGTTTTATGTTAGAATTTATGTACCGATTAAATTTGCCGCCGTTAGACGAGATCCTTACAGACCAAGGCAAGGCAGAATTATTAATTGGTAAAGATATATCTTTATATAGTCAACATCATCCTAAAGAGTTGATTAAACCTCAGTGGCTAAATTTAGAAGGTATTGAGTGGGATTTTATTAATTTTTTTTATAAACCTAATAAAACAGGAATGATTCATATTGACGGTCCGGGAGTGTGGGGTATCAATTGGATACACAATGGGTGGGGTGCAATGGAATATTGGTTGCCAGAAGATGTTACAATATTAGAAGCGGAGTATGATGAAATAGATAGTAAACGTAGCGAATGTAACACTAATAAATCTCCAATTAAAATTTACAATACAATGCCCGGCGCTTATTTGACCAATGCGGCTATGCCACACAGAGCGTCCGGCCGGCTAGGAAGATATGCGTTTAGTTTACGCTGTTACAATACTGATATTACCTGGGACCAAGCTGTTATAAAATTTAAACATTTAATGATATGAGGCAAGAATCTTTTGTTTATCACGGAACTATTTTTGTAGAATATACATTAATAGAATTAATGCTAAGACATGACTGGACTAAGCCTCACCTTCAACGCCCGGCGGATGTTAACTTTAACCAATGCCAAACTATATTTTATAACGAATTTAGTGAAGTATCTTTATATAACAAATTATATAAAACTTATTATGATCTAGATGATATTGATTTAAAAAATAAAACCTACCCTATTATAGACTCGCTTAAAAAAATATGGCCAGATCATACACTTATCAAAGGAGAGATTAGTTATTGCCCACCAACTGTGCAACAAGGGGCACACATCGATCCAAGATTATTTCATCAGCTATCTAGACGAGTACATGTCCCAATTTTTACTAACCCTAAATCATTTCTGATAACGGGCAACGATAGACAACATTTAAACCAAGGAGAAGTGTGGTCTTTTAACAATGTAATAATGCATTACGCAGAAAATTTAGGGGACACCCCTAGGATACATTTAATATTTGATTTTATAGATAATAAACTGTTTAATCAATATATTGGTAAAGAAAATCAGTTATATGAGTTGATGCCTGGACAAGTTGGCCCTTTAAACTACTAACGATTCTAACGGATAATTACCGAATCCAATAGTAATAGTTATTCTTGGCTCAATGCATTTGGGATTAGTATGAACTGCGTGTGGTACTTTAGTATTAAAAATAACAGGTTTAATTAATTCAATAGATTCAATTTCAATTAATGGATTGACTTCTGTTACTGCTAGATATTTGTCGCCGCTTTTGCCATACCCTACTTCAACAGTATTTCCATTTAAATCATAAAATTTTGTATAACTACCTTGGCAGTTTTTGACGGGCCAAAGTACTCTATAATCATACGGCCCAGTATCAATATGAGTGCCACCAACTTTTCCGCCATCCATGTGAATTACAGAAATCATAGTTATGTCATGAGGTATTATTTTTTTTAATTCTATAGCAAGTTCTGGAACATAACTTAATAAAACTTTAAATGAGATATCGTTCCACACATGGCGTTTTTGTAATATAAGAGTATTCTTACTAATATATTCGTAAATTTTGTTAGAGATATAATCTTGTCGATCTACATCTATATATTTGTAGATATTCATAATTCTCCTAACAGCATGGTTTCAACATTTTCATTTATAAATTTTTGTGTAAGTTTAGCATATACTATTGGATTATTTTTAATCATGTTATGTTTAACATCACATCCACTTAAAAACTTATCACGAGTTAGGACGGTATTTTTATTTACACATCTAACAGAGATAGCAACTCTTTCTTTATTTGCATCTTGTGTTTTATGAAAAATATCTTGTCTAAGTATAAGTAAATCGCCTTCGTTTAAAGTAGGCGATTCTGCTATGGTATTAATATCAAATGGTAATGCAGTAGTAGTTCCCTCAGAATCATCTCGCATAGTAGTAATACCGGTTGGTTGTACATTAAAAACTTTGGCGCCTTTGCCGCATATATAATCTTTAAAAATGTCTGGGCAACATTGTTCTAATTTATCTTGCGGAATTATACTAAGGCCTGATTCAGCAGAACTAGATTTAATAATAGGAATCCAGCAGTTTATTGCGTTGTAGGAGTCTTGCCACATATAGTAAGGCTCGTGATCTTGATGCCACCCAAACTCTGCCAGTTGATTACTAAAATATGTTGTAATTGGTTTAATTAAATTTACAGTTATATTAGTTTGCTGGTTAATTTTGTTTAGCAAATTTTGTAGTAATATCTCAGGAACAATTTGATTATAAACAGTTATGATATCGTAATTACTATTTGTTGATAATTGAGTTTTTGTTAGTTGTTCGTAATATTTCTTTTTGATTTCAGATAAAACTTTGCTATCTAAAAAATTTGGTATTACTAAAAATCCTTTAGTTTCTAGCTCTTTAAAGTTAATAGCATTTAACATAGAGCAATATTTATACTTATAAATATCCGTATGAGTGATATTGTTATTCCTAAATGGCCGGTAGTAATCTTTACTAGTCCAAGAACTGGTAGTACCGCATTTGCTCACTATCTAAAAAAACAAAATCCTACCAAACAATATTTTAATGAGCCAGTACTTGACCAAACTCAAATGACAGAATTTACTAATGTTTTTAATTCTACTGATGATTATATAATAAAAGTAATGGGCGAAACTATAGTTAAACCTAATTGGGAAGTGCCGCAACATCCCGAATATATGATTAAAAAAATGTTATCTGCTGGGACTTATAAGATTAAATTATATAGAAGAGATGTTATTGAGCAAGTGGCTAGTTGCTATGTGGCATCTATAAGAAATTATTGGGAATACAATGAAGACAATGTATTAAACTTCAATGTAAATGACAATATAGAAATTGATTTAGCTAAAGTCCGCAGGGCTATTCGAATTATCAAACATAACAATGAAGTAATTGATAACATTGAGGCTGACACAACTTTATATTACGAAGATATTAGCGACTTTGACGACCAATTTAAACTAACTCCAAAGCCTTATAATTATGCGGAGTTGATTAGTATTGTTAAACATTTTTATCCTATTCAATCATCAAGGGCTTAATTGATGAATAATTATCGTTTTTTAAATTTACCAGCACAGCCTTTAAAAGATGGCACTATGTTTGATAATATAGTTATACAAGGGTACGACACATATGATGCAAATGAAATTTTAAACTCTATTGTTTTAGAAATTTTAAATCAAGCAAATTTGACCCCAACTTTTTGTGCCGTGTTTAGCCAAAATAATTTTTCTTGCGACCAGGATGGTAAAAACTCTGTAGCTCATTCCGATATTACAAGAATATCCGAGAACCAATGGAAGCCTATTGTTTGCGGAGTTAATTGGGAACTAAATCAAAATAAAAATAAATTTTATTGGTTAGATACAGGATCATTGCCTGAACACTATCCTCAGCCAAATACATTAGGATATATTCAAAAACAAAGACAGTATGATTTGTTAGCTGGAATATCCTACGGTCCACATCGTCGAATGCCGGGGTTTATCGAAGGTTCGACTATACTTGAAGAAGTAGAATTAACACAACCTACATTAATAAGGACTGATATACCACATCTAGTTACCTACCATAGTCCTAATAAAATTCGATACTCACTTAGTGTTCGATTCAAAGAAACATGGACAACATGGAACGAAGCTTTAACAGCCTTTGATTCAATTGTGTGTAAATAGATATTATGGATGAACCCTTGGATTTTTTAGAAACTGAGCTTTCTGATTTTCAAAAAAGGTATGGTAAAGCTATACCCGATAATACTTACCCAACAAACGAATTTATTGAAGGTATTATAAAAAGAAAAACAGTTAGGCGATTTACCAATCAAAAAATAGACCCTGCGTTGTTAGAAAAACTATTTGCGGCGGCACAATCCTCGCCTACTAGTTCTATGTTTCAAACTTGGTGTGCTATTACTATTGAAGATAAAATACAAAGAGAAGAAATTTTCTTTAGTGATGTGAATCGTATCCATATGGGGTTAGCGGATCGCACTATCAAGCATGGCGGAATTGATAAGAATATTGGAGCCGCTGACAAAAGTAATTATAATGCTGTAATGGAATGTGATGTATTTATAGTTTGGTGTGTTGATTTAAACATCGTAGAAGAAGTGTTAACCAACCCCGAATTAAATTCAATATATCCGCAAGACACAGTAAATTTAGCAAGAGATGCTATTCGGCATGCTACTCACGAAGTAAGGGCTATGTGCGATACTATTGTGGCTGCTCAAACATTTTGTTTGTCCGCCGAATCAATGGGGTTGGGTACTATGTATTGTGGTAGTGTTAAGAGTATGGATTTAATAGAACCTTTAAATCTTTCCCGACGAGTAATGCCTATATTTGGTATTTGCCTAGGCTACCCACAAGCAAATCTTGATTTCTTAGGTAGAGTTGCCGAAGATGAAAACAAGCCAGATTACACTAAACCACGAATGCCACAAAGTTTGGTTGTACACAAAGAAAAATTTCAAAAAAGAGATGTTATGCAACTTAAAAAATATAATTGGCTTATGAAAAAGTTTTATATATTTTACAAATTAGGTGGCTACGGAACCGATTGGTTTTATCGAATAATAACACGATCTCAGATATATGAAAATCAAAACAAATTCTATAAAGACTTGATGAAAAAATATGGATTTTGGTTTAAATGATTACAATATCTAAATGGCCTGTAGTTATATTTGCTAGTCCTAGGACTGGTAGTACGGTATTGGGAGAACATATAGCTAATACACATAATAC
>Ga0194048_10000270_pt1 | contig 24664 bp, 29 predicted proteins | sample JunL225m_MetaG_FD_161685 | JGI IMG/M metagenome (GOLD analysis project Ga0194048, IMG submission 161685) | Anoxic zone freshwater microbial communities from boreal shield lake in IISD Experimental Lakes Area, Ontario, Canada - Jun2016-L222-5m | ecosystem: Environmental > Aquatic > Freshwater >...
CCCGAAGATTCTGGGCCGTAGATTTCTACAACGCGGCCACGTGGCAAGCCGCCGATGCCGAGGGCGATGTCGAGCGGGATGGCCCCGGTGCTGATGGCTTGGATGCCAAGGGAGGTCTTTTCTCCCATACGCATGATGGAACCCTTACCGAACTGCTTGTCGATTTGGGCGAGAGCGGCATCGAGGGCCTTGTCGCGGTCGTTGCTCATATGGAACCTTTCGGAAAACCCGTGAAACGGGAGATGTATTGGGCGGAACGTGTATTCACTTCGTATTGTGTGCACAACCTAGACACGGGGTGTCATATGGCAATTGCGAACAACAACACTGTAGTTACGAACAGACGTTCGGTCAAGCATCTCCGCCAGATTTGTGAAAATTCTCGCTATTGAGTCTTGGCAGCCACCGCTGCTGCCGCATCGGCCAACTCTGCTGGCTCGAGATCACGCATGAAAATATCGACCCCCAGCCATATGGCGTAGCTAATGGGATACATGAAGATGGGCAAAATGATTGCAAGGCTTCCGACCACTGCAAGCAAGGGCACCACCGCAACATCGGGGTATGTAAGGAACACGCCCACACCCATTCCGACGAGCAAGGTGCCATAAGAAACCAAAACGTTCATGGTCATTGCTCCGAGTTCAAAACCTTCGAGGCGACGTTGCCACAACAGGCCACACGTATGACAACGTTCATCGCGCTTGAACCACCCATTGAAGAATGCTCCTTTACCGCCACACCAAGCACAGCGTCGAAAGAGTCCTCTGAACAACAAGCGAATGAGACCTGGCCGTACGCGTGCTGTAGTTGTGTTCACAAGGAAATTCTACAACGTCACTTCGTGAGTTCGTTGACGAACTCGTGAAATACATCGGCATAATGCATTACTTCTGCATCGGTGTGCATCACAGAAATGAGCCACTGTTCATCGAGACCTGGTGGCAAAAGCACACCACGGTTGATGCCATGTATCCATTGTGCAAAGGCAAGATCAAAATCGGTTTCTTTATAGTCGCGATAATTGCGCACGGGGTCTACTGACCATGTGATGCAGCCCTTTGCACCCAACTGCACCGTGTGTGCTGGAAGTGATGCGCTCACGATGATGTCGTTACATGCACCAAGCAAACGCTCATTGAGTTCAGCAGTTCCTCGCGTTACTTCAGGTGTGCATACTTCGTTGAGAACTGCACGCGCAGCCGCCATCACTAATGGGTTGCCGTTATATGTACCGAGATGCATCACTTTTCCTGTAGTAATAACGTCCATGTATTCGGCTTTTCCACCGAATGCACCAATAGGAAAACCTCCGCCAATACTTTTTGCTAGTGCGATGAGGTCGGGCTGCACACCTAAGACACCCGTTGCACCACCCCAGCCTGCAGTAATACCTGTTTTTACTTCATCAAAAATAAGCAACGTTCCGTGACGTTGTGTGATTTCGCGAACAGCTTCAAGGTAACCAGGCAGAGGTTTGCAGATACCGATGTTTTCCATGACTGGCTCAACAATGAAACAGGCAACATCGTTATTCGACAACGCACGCTCTAACGCTTCAGCATCGTTAAAAGGCACCACAATGGTGTCGCCAAGAACTGCTGCTGTAATGCCGGCAGTTGCAGGAACTGTATTTGGTGCATGTGCAGGACCAGCTAGATGCAAGGGAGGCTTCATTGAAACCATCACTTCATCGTGATGGCCGTGATAGCCACCTTCGACTTTGACAATTTTGTCGCGACCCGTTACACCACGTGCAACACGAATGGCATCCATAGTTGCTTCAGTACCCGAGTTGGTGAACCGCCACATGGGAAGCCCGAAGCGTGCAACGAGCAACTCTGCAACTTCGGCATTAATTTCACTTGGGGTGACAAACAAAGTGCCATCGTTCAACTGTGCTTCCACCGCACTACGCACGATGGGGTTGGCGTGACCTGCGAACAAGGCACCAAAACCCATAGAGAAGTCGATGTAACGATGACCGTCGACATCTTCCATGTACGCGCCGCGAGCATTGCGCACCACGATGGGGTGAGGGTCATAATTTTGAAAGCTTGAAGCCACACCCATGGGCATCACGCGGCGTGCTCGCTGCGAGGCGAGCTGCGAACCTGTGGTGCGGTCGCTGTAGCGCAGCAGCTCACGGGCGGTGATGACTTTGGCCCGGGCCACGAGTTGCTCGTGCGGGGTGCCTAGACGGGTAGGACGTGCGGTAGATATACCTGACAACGAAGAATGCGTTGTTTTCATGTGGGTCTCCGATGGATTCCGAAGTCCTCACTGTATCACACTGCGATATGCGTTGTCACGCTTCCCCTGGGGTACGGATTGCCTCGGGACTCCTCATTCCCAGCCGGCATGGGAACTTCATCATTGCCCCTTTCCCGAGCACTGAGTTGGCACTTCTAGCGCTTTGTGGCACACTCATAAGCCTTGGTGGGCGTAGCTCAGTTGGTTAGAGCGTCGGTTTGTGGTACCGAAGGTCGGGGGTTCGAGACCCCTCGTCCACCCCAAGTGGGTGGGTTTGTTTACGCGAGTAGGCAAACCCACCCTTTTTGTTTTTCACCCGGTCGCGGTCTCATTCTTCATTTGGGCTCGTAGTGTCGTATGCTCTTGCCGTCGCGCCTCTAGCTCAATGGCAGAGCAACGGACTCTTAATCCGCAGGTTCTGGGTTCGAATCCCAGGGGGCGCACTATTTGAGCGTGACAGTACTTGAGCGTGACAATACTTCAGTTCGTCATTGGCCTATGCCGTGAGCACGGGAATGCCAGCGAGTATCACAAGCCCAACAAGCGTGATGACGATGGAAAAAATTGCCAATGAGCAGATGAGACCTTGTCGTTTGATGATTGAAGCAATGCCCAACATGAAAAGAGAGACAGCGAAAAGCGCCGTCAGCATCTGCAACCGGTCGCTATGTTTACCCGCTGCTTCTGACTCACGCAGAATCTTTTCCCCTTCAGCCTCCACTTTGGAAATCGGCCCATACAACGAGTCCATATACGGCTTGCAGTCTGGCAATTGACTCGTTTGCTTGGCGACTAGACAGGTCATTGCCGACTCGTAAAACTCAAATGAACCATTAGAGGTTTGCAGGTCTTCGTAAATTTTATCTTTGCTGATGCCATCGATCATGAGGCGCACTTGTTTGTCTTTCCACACAGAAAGATCGTCTCGATACTTCACTTCAGAGGTAATCCACATGTTGTTTGCATCTGCTAACGAAAGTTGGTAGTTCGTTAAAGCTTCATCTGAAACACCACCATGCAGAGACGACTGAACTCCACTCCACGCGGTAGCCGTTGAGACAATTCCGAGAAGAACGACAATAAAGATGTCGTTTGCCAGCAATGTGAATAACTTTTTCATTGAGTCAGCTTCCTGTTAAACAACCAAGTATGTTGGAGCATATATGAACGTTGTCGTGGTGTTCGCACATCCGTCAGCCGACAGCTTTGGGCAGGCCATCTGTTCAACCGCAGTCAGTGCACTCGAGAGTTCTGGCCACAATGTTTCTTTGATGGCGCTATACCAAAGTCATTTCACTGCGGCAATGTCACGAGAGGAATGGCTTGCCTACCACGGTGATCAACCTGCCATTGATCCCACAGTTCAGTCACACGGCGAACTCGTGCGCAAGGCCGATGCACTCATATTTATTTACCCCACCTGGTGGTCGGGACTTCCGTCCATTATGAAAGGCTGGCTTGAACGCGTTCTCGTTTCTGGTGTTGCTTTTCACTTCAACAAAAAAGACAAAGTGCGTCCATCATTGAAGCAAGTACGGCATTTAGTGGGCATTAGCACTTATGGCTCACCACACACCTATATCACACTCATGAATGACAACGGCCGGCGCATCATTATGCGAGCTCTGCGCGTGTGCACTGGTTGGCGCACCAAGCGAACATGGCTTGGCATGTACAACATGGGTAATTCCACGAGCGAACAGCGCGATGAGTTCCTTCAACGGGTCCACAAAACATTGCGAGAACTTTCATGAACATCTTGCTCGTTTTTGCCCACCCCAACCCTGCATCATTTTCCGGTGCCTTACGTGACCTCGTGTTGAGTTGCGCTGAAAAAACATCGTGCGAACTTCGTCAACACGATTTGTACGACACGGAATTCTCTGCAGCATTATCGGCAAATGAATGGACATTGCACCGTTCAGCGCCCGACACCAAACCACATCTTGCCGAGTTTTACGCAGATCTTCAGTGGTGCGACACGCTTGTATTTGTTTACCCCACATGGTGGAGCGGGCAACCCGCAATAGCAAAAGCATGGCTCGACCGAGTTCTCGCGAAAGATGTGGCGTGGACCTTCCCCGAGGGTGCAAGTCGTATTCATGGCAACTTAAAAAATGTGAAACGCATCGCGGCAATTACTACTCACGGTTCCTCGAAATGGGTCAACGTGCTTGAGGGTGAAGCCGGCAAACGCACACTGTCGCGTGGCTTGCGTGTGCTGTGTTCGTGGCGCTGCCGTTTTACCTGGCTTGCCATGTATGGCGTAGATAACTCCACGCGCTATGAACGCAATAAATTTACGCAGCAGGTGGAACGTCGCCTAATGCGAATGTTTCACCATTAGGCCCCACGCGCATTTCCTTATTGAGCGACAACGACGTGATCATTTCTAAGTGATTGGTGTGCGGGAAAAGGTCGAGCACCCCTACCGCATCGACCACGTAGCCCGCTTCTGTGAGCAAGCGCACGTCGCGAGAACCTGCTGCAGGGTCGCAACTCACGAGCACAAATCGAGGCGCGCCACTTGCCGCTAACGCTTTCACCGCATTGGCGCCCATGCCGGAACGGGCCGGGTCGGCGATGATGATGCCGGCTGCAGATGCGCGCCATTCTTCCACTGGAACAGGAACAATTTTTGCCTGATGCGCACGCAGGTTCTGTTTGGCATCATCAATAGCAAATTCGTTGTCTTCGATGAGTACAACAGGTACATGCAATGGCACGAGCGAGGCCGCAAGGAGCCCTCCTCCCCCGTACGCGTCGACAACGGGGCCAAATGACCCACTCAGCGCTTCGGCACCGGCCATGGTGCGTACAGCACGTACCAAGAGTTCAGCTGCCTGCGGACTCGACTGAAAAAAGGCACCCATGGAAATACCAAAGTCTTGGGTATCGATGCGTTCGGAAATACGCGCTTCGTCACCAAGTACATCTACTGCGTCGAGACCATCAATGTCTTCTTCGAATCCGTATACCAATGCACCCACAACACCGGTTGACACGCTGCAACGCAACACCACTTCAGCATCGGAACCAGGCGCTGCAGATATATGTGACAGCGCTTCATTGAGCAATGGATGTGCCACAAGGCATTTCTTAATTGCAACAACATCGTGGCTCGAGCGTGCACGAAAACCTGGCTTTCCCTCGGCGTCGAATGCAACTCGAATGGTGGTGCGTGAACCCACGGGCTCAACAGCGCCAAAGCGCACAATGTTTTCCACCTCTGCTGCGGCACTCGATACTTTTCCTGTGCGCGCAAGTGACTCGGCAACAATACGCACCTTGGCTTCATATTGTCCTTCTGGCGACATGTGCTGCCACGAGCAGCCACCACAGCCATCTGCTACATGTGGGCATGGAGGCTCGCGACGATCGGGTGACGCAGACAGAATTTCTTCCACCGTTGCACGGCCAAAGTCTTTGCGGGTATCGGTGAGTTGTACACGTACCACTTCACCCGGAAGCGCACCTTCAACAAAGATCACCTTGCCGCTCGGGAGACGGGCGAGCGCATCGCCACCGGCAACAAGTTGTTGAGCTGTTACTTCCATAGCCTCCATCGTAGGACGCAATCGCTAGAGTCAGTGGTGTGACGTTGCCAATTCAAATTGCACCTTCTGTTTTACCCGCCGACTTTGCCGAGTTGGGCAAGGCGGTGCGCGACCTTGAATCGGCAGGCGTCGACCTCATCCAATGGGACGTCATGGACGGACAATTTGTGCCGAACCTTACTTTTGGACCCGACGTTATTGCTGCAGCACGCAAGCACTGCAGTGTCCCCTTTGAAGCACACCTCATGGTGCTCACACCCGATGTAATGGCAGAGCAATACGTCAAAGCCGGATGCTCACGCCTCATTGTTCACGCCGAAGCATGTACACACTTGCACCGCACGCTGGCCAACATTCGCAGCCTCGGCGCCACCGCGGGTGTTGCCCTCAACCCAGCTACCCCAGCAAGCGCCATTGAAAACATTCTCGACCTTGTCGACATGGTGTTGGTGATGACTGTGAACCCTGGTTTTGGCGGGCAGAGCTACATTTCAACAATGGAGCCAAAAATTCGCGAAGTACGCAACATGATTGAATCTGCTGGCTTAAGCGATGCAGTACACCTCGAAGTTGATGGCGGCATTTCTGCAACAACTGTTGCCGGAGCAGCAAGTGCCGGAGCCAATGTTCTCATAGCTGGCAGTGCTTTGTTTAAACACCCAGTTGGCCTAGAAGCAGCGGTGAGCGAAATTCGCGCAAACGCTACTGCCGCATTTCGCGCAGCGTAATTTATTGTTCGGCGCGAGCAGCGTCGATGAGTCGCCGCACAAGAACGAGCGTGACCAACGCAAGAAGCACAAGGCCCGCTGGCAAAACAACAGACAATGCTAAGCGGCTGCCACTGCCTGACAATGTAGAAAGAATGCCCGACTCAATAGATGAGCCATCAACATTTAACGTTCGCGCGGGGTCGGCAAAACGCGGACACGCTGCTCCGGTCTTATCGATATCGGCAACTTGATTGCCACCAAAAAGTTCTGTTGCTTCTGTTACCCGCGAGAAGATGCGCCCTGTTCCCACATCGAGGCCGGCACCCACCAGATACTCCTTACCCACCGACAGAAACTTCACATCGCGGCCGTAGTACATGACCACAGTGTCTGTTCCGTTCGCATTGAGTACGTACCCCTCTAGCGCGCCAGAACGTAGGCGAATGTTGGCAAAAGTTGCCGTGGTGGAGTCTTTAGTAATGAGCGCGCCAACAAACACTGCTTGCGAAGCATCTGGCGGCACACACCCCGCAGGAATTGTTGTGACCGCAGAGGCAACGGTGCTCGGGGTGACCGATGTTGCAGGGAGAGGTACGCCCCCTTGTTCGTCGATGACCCCTTCAACAACTGCAATGGTTGTTGTGGTGGTCTCGACTGGCGAAGCAATAGATACTTGCGCACTCAAAAATAATATGCCACAGGCGCTCACTACGCAGAGCAACGCACCTTTAGCGAACTTCACAGTGTTTAGTTGCCCTTAAATTGTGGGTCACGCTTTTCTACAAAGGCCTTCATTGCTTCACCAGTGTCTTTGGTAGAGAAGTTCACTGTTTGTGACAAGCCTTCGTCGTCGAGCGCTTCTTCCAAAGTGACATTCATGGAGTTATTCAAAAGACGCTTGGTCATTGCCAAAGCAATGGGTGGGCCTTGGGCGAGTCGTTGGGCCCAGTTGTCGACAAATGCATCGAGTTCCACTTCGGGAACAACACGGTTCACCAAGCCAATGCTCTCGGCTTCAGCTGCATTGATGATGTCGGCAAAAAATGCCAACTCTTTGGCTTTGTGAAGCCCAATGCGACGTGGCAACAACCACGAGCCGCCAAAGTCGAGGCTGAGGCCGCGCTTGGCAAAAATTTCCGAGAAACGAGCGTTTTCAGAGGCCACGACAAGGTCGCAACCCAGGGCCATGTTGCACCCGGCGCCAACAGCAACGCCACGCACTTTGGCAATGGTGGGTTGAGGCAAACGAGCAAGAGCTAAAGCAACATCACCTACGTGACGCATGCTGGCGAGCTGATGCTTGTCGGGGTTTCCCGCTCCGCCCCCTGTGAGGTCGGCTCCTGAGCAGAAATCGCCACTTGCACCTGTGAGCACCACAACACGGTCGGCGGCACTCTGGCCAATTTCGTGGAAGTTTGCGAGAAGTTCATTCCACATCACTTGGTTAATAGCGTTCTTTCGCTCTGGGCGATTGAGAGTGATGCTGACGACTCCCGCGGAGCGTGTGACTTCAATAGTTTCAAAGGTGTTGGATGCCATCTCTTCACGATACATAATGTTGATGTGGGATTTGACTCAACACGCAAACAAGTACGACGAAAGTCCGACATTCTTTTTGTACTTTGTGCCGTTGTCGGTGCCTTTGCACTCGTGGCGTGGGCCGCGTTTGGCTAGCCCCAACTGCGATGTGGGACGGTGCCCTCGGGCCAATTGAGGTGCGGCGCATTCAGCCCTACCAAGCCCTGAAGGCATACATCTGCCCTGGGTGCAACCGCGATATTCCTGAACGCACCGGGCACTATGTTGCGGTTCCTACACAAGAGCCCGACTTACGCCGGCACTGGCACTACAGCTGCTGGGACCGACGCACGCCATCAAAAAGCATCACGTAGCACTTCAATTCGCGTTCCTACAATGCACACCAAGTCGAACCGTAATTGCCACAGCGCAATGTTGTTCGCCTTGGCCCATTCCACTCCGGCGCGACGCACAGTGCGTTGTTTGTGCTCGCTCATTGCTTGAGCGGGACTACCAAAGTTTTCCGAGGCACGTGCTTTGACTTCGCCAATGACCACAACTTCGTGACGTGTGGCGATGAAATCAATTTCGCCTTTTCCCACCCGCACGTTGCGTGCAACGACGCTGTAACCGTGTTGCTCATACCAGCGACACGCCATGCGCTCGCCCCACTCGCCTCGTGCACGAGACGCAGCGGCAGTGTCTACGCCTCGACGACGGGCAGTTCCTCGATGTTCACGTCTTTGAAAGACAGGATCTTGACTGTCGATACGAAACGGCTCTTGCGGTACATATCCCAAACCCATGCGTCGGTGAGCTCCACTTCAATGAGCGGACGCGTTCCATCGACGGTAACCGTGGAGGTAACGCTGTTCGCTAAATAAAACCGGCGCTCGGTTTCGACCGCGAAGCGAAACATCCCCACGACATCTTGATATTCCTGAGCCAATTGCAGTTCGCGCTCGGCTTCAAAATTTTCAAGGTCGTCAGTGTTCATAGTGGCCTACAGATGTTGAGTGCAATAGGCAAAGAGTTACCACCAGTGTGTGCGAACGGGTACGCAACACGGCAGAACAAAAAATTACCTGTCGCGCTTTTCGCGAATTTTTGCTGCACGTCCTGTGCGATCGCGCAAGTAGTACAACTTTGCACGACGAACATCACCATGGCTAAGCAATTCAAGCTTGGCAACAGTTGGGCTATGTACTGGGAAGGTGCGCTCTACTCCTACGCCGTAGCTGAGTTTGCGAACGGTGTAGGTCTCGGCGATGCCTGAGCCTTGAATAGCAACGACGTTGCCGTGAAAGATCTGAATACGCTCTTTGCCGCTTTCCACCACGCGTACGTGTACCTTCACTTCGTCACCCGACTTCAACTGAGGAATGTCGGTGCGCAAGTACTGGTTGTCTACAAGATCGGTGGTCTTCATGGCGCGTTCCGTTACTGGTTGGGAGCGAGATGAGACCCGCTCTGGATGAACATTGAAGGATAGGCAAGAGAAGGGAACTCTTCCAACAAGGAAGCCTCTTTTGTGCTAATTCCTCCCCGAGCCGCAATGAGGTCGGGGCGAGCCAAAAGAGTGCGATGAAGGGCCTGAGCGAGTCGCCAGCGGGCGATTTTCGCGTGGTTTCCCTCGCGCAGCACGTCGGGCACGACCCAGCCCCGAAATTCGGCCGGGCGGGTGAACTGAGGCTCCTCAAGCAATCCTTCCGCACCAAAACTCTCGGTGATGGGTGATTCTGCATTGCCCATCACCCCGGGCAAGAGCCGGGTGACCGCCTCGATGATGAGACAGGCTGCCACTTCCCCGCCGGCTAACACCACGTCACCCACCGATACTTCATGGTCAACGAGGTGCTCACGCACGCGATGGTCGACACCCTCGTAGCGGCCGCATAAAATACTGAAACCTCCGCTTTGTGCGATGTCGCTTGCTAAGTGCTGCGCCATTTCTTGCGAGAATTGCTGTCCACCTGGGCCCATGAGCAACAAGGGTCGTGGAGGCTTCACTTCTTCCACTGCAGCAAAAATAGGCTCTGGCTTCATGAGCATGCCCGCTCCGCCGCCGAACACGGGGTCGTCAACCGTGCGATGCACATCGGAGGTATACGTACGCAGGTCGTGCGTACGGAGGTCGACGAGTTCTGATTGACGGGCGCGACCTAACAAAGAGTCGGAGCAAAACGCATCGACCATTTCAGGAAAGATGCTGAAAACATCGATACGCATTACTGCGTCACTTCCTCGTCATCACCAAGTTCTAAGAGACCTAACGGTGGATTCACGCGCACTTCTCCATTGAGATATTCCACCACAAAAGGAAGAGGGACCAGCACATCAAGATCGGTTTCAATAATGGGGTGGGCTGGGTTATCGAGCACTGCAGTACATGTTCCGTAGTTGGTGCCATCAATACCAACGACACGGGAGCCCACTAACTCGTGCACCCACAATGCATCATCGTCGTCAATGGGTTCGGCAAAAATGAGCTGGTTGGTGAGAGCCGCAGCCGCTTCAGGGCTGTGAATTCCTTCAAGGAAGACCAGCCATCGGTCGTTGCTGGGCCGAATTGCCTGCACGACATAGGCAGAGCCCGAGATGTAGATGGTGATTCCTTGTTGCTGGCGTTCGACACGGTCGGATGTGAGCGAAATGTACATCTCGCCCTTCACACCATGTGAACGGCCCACTCGACCTATCTCTAGGAGATTTTGAGGAGTGTTCTCATTCATCAACAAAGTCGACGTCGATTGCGACGCCATCACGGCTTGCAGCCGCACGCACTACTGTGCGAATACTTTGTGCTGTGCGACCACGACGGCCAATAACGCGACCAAGGTCGCCTTCGCCGACGCGAACTTCAAGAAAAACCTTGTCGTCATCTTCGCGCGCATCAACATGCACCGCGTCGGGATTGTCGACGATTGAACGTACGACGTGTTCCAGTACAGCAATTGCGGTTGGCGCTGGAACAAGGTTGGCGTTGTCGGAAGACGACACGCTATTTACTTCGCGCTCTTTGATGCAGTGAACTGCGCCCATGCACCAGAAATTTCCAACAACTTACGCACGCGCTCTGTTGGCTGTGCACCTTGTTGCAACCATGCCACAGCTTTGTCGTTGTCGACGTTCAAATGTGAAGGCTCGGTACGTGGGTTGTACTGACCAAGAATTTCAATGAAGCGACCGTCGCGTGAACGACGCTCGTCGGCTACCACGATGCGGTAATGAGGTTGCTTGGTCTTTCCAACACGGGTGAGGCGCAATTTGACTGACATGTAAGAACTCCTGGAACGGGTGCCGCTGGTAAAGCCCAACGACGGGACTCGGAAAGGTTATCGGAAGTCCCGAAAATCGGGGAACCCTTCAGAAGGTATTCCTGAAGGATTATTTCCTGGGGGTGGGAAGCCCTTCATGGCTCCACCCGGGCCCGCAAGGTCGCTCAGACCCATTTCGCGCATAGCTTTGGCCATCTTCAGGGGGTTCACTTTGCCCGGTTTACCCTTTTTGTTCGCTTTCCCACCCGAAAGTGCGGCCATTCCACCCATTCGCTTCATCATTTTTTGCATTTCGGTGAACTGCTTCACCAATTTGTTGATGTCGGGCACGGTGGTACCACTGCCTTTGGCGATGCGGTTGCGACGCGAGCCGTTGATGATTTCTGGGCGGCGACGCTCTTCCGGTGTCATCGAGCGAATGATGGCTTCGGTGACCGTGATCATGCTGTCGTCGATTTCTGCGCCCTTGGCCGCCTTTGGCATGCCAGGAATCATGCCCATGATGTTCGACATGGAGCCCATCTTTTTCACCTGTTGCAATTGGTCGAGGAAATCGTCGAGCGTGAAATCGCCTTCAAACAATTTCGCAGCAGCTTTTTCGGCTTCCTCTTTTTCAAAGACCGACTCGGCTTGCTCAATGAGCGTGAGCATGTCGCCCATACCCAAAATGCGCCCGGCCATACGGTCGGGGTGGAACTGTTCAAAGGCGTCGAGTTTTTCACCGGTCGCCGCAAAGGCAATAGGGCGGCCAATTACTTCTTTCACCGACAGTGCAGCACCACCACGTGCATCGCCGTCGAGCTTTGACAAAATGACGCCGTCAATAGCCAACGTATTGTGAAATGCTTCTGCGGTGTTGACCGCATCTTGACCTGTCATCGCATCGATGACAAGGAAGGTGTAGTTCGGAGTGACGGCGTCGGAGATGCGCCGAATTTCATCCATGAGGTCGGCGTCAATAGACAAACGTCCAGCGGTGTCGACAATGAGCACGTCTTTACCAATGCGGCGTGCTTCAGCAAGCCCACGTGTTGCAGTTGTTACTGGGTCACCTGGTTCAGAAAAAACAGGTACATCGATTTGTTTACCCAGTGTGCGCAACTGCTCGACGGCTGCTGGCCGCTGAAGGTCGGCTCCCACCAACAGTGGATGGCGACCTTGCGATTTAAACCAACGGGCAAGCTTTGCCGCACTGGTGGTTTTACCTGAACCTTGTAAACCCGCCATGAGCACAACAGTGGGAGGCTTACTTGCATACGAAATTTTGAGGGTCTCGCCACCGAGCACTGCCGTGAGCTCTTGGCTCACAATTTTCACTACTTGCTGGCCGGGGTCGAGAGCCTGTGACAGTTCTGCCCCAATTGCAGCTTCGCGAATGCGTGCCACAACTGTGCGCACTACCCCAACATTGACGTCGGCATCGAGTAGTGCAGCACGAATTTCACTCAATACTTCATCGACATCTGCTTCGGTGAGACGGCCTTTGCCGCGCACCTTTTTCAGAATGGTTTCAAAACGGGAACTGAGATTGTCGAACATGTCGTTCTCAGGCTAGCGAAACGACGCCTAGTTGGCCTCCTTAGCCAATAGTTGCACTGACCACAATGGATTTTTCGATACCCAACGTGAGCCGAGATGCTGAATAGTCCTCGGTCAACATGAACTGTTCACCATCACGCGAACCAATGCGGTAGGTCCAGCCATTTCCTTCGATGATCTTGACTGCTTCATCTTCACTCAGGCCCACTAAAGCTTTTGCGTCTTTCTCGGTGGGCAAAACGGTTTGTGGCGCAGGTTCGGGTTCAACTACTCCCCCATCGACCGCAGGAGTTCCTCCTGTTGAGGAGCCCGAACTTCCACTGCCAGCACCGGGAGTAGTGACGTTGACATCGTTATCGGGAACCGTACTTGTTGGTGTTTGGTCGATGTATTTGTCGTCAAGAGCAAGCGTGCTCACTGTGTACCCGTCAGAGGTGAGGTATTCATACGACGGAAGCAACCACAATGTTTTGTCGCTAGCAATGACTGGAGTGAGCGAAGCGGAAACCTTGGTGAGTCGAATTGTTTGCACTACAACTTCTTGCGAGGGAATAGTTGCACTGTCTTTTGCAAGAACTTCTTTGCTGCTCACTGCGCCATACCCAAACCAACCTGAATAACGCGGATTGCCTAATCGCTTGACCGCTTCAGTGGTGCTCACGACTGGATAATTTGCACCTCGATCAAATTTCAAAAAGTTGCCTTGCGCATAGGTCACTGCACCATTTGCACCGAGACCAATGTTCCACGACACCGGCGAACGCATGCCGTCGAATGTTTGCCAAGCAGTTGCCCATACTCCGTAAGCGTCACCTTGTACTTCAATGTTTGCATCGTCTATCTCTACGCCCATTTTCTTCAGCATTTTCTGCACAATGGATTGAGCTTCATCTTTCGTAGGAACATTTTCAGGAATGACAGCAGCAACAATCGTCGCATCTGGCGCAGTAACTGAGTCACCAGAATCACTCGTACCCACACTCGGTGGCGATGACGCTTCAGAAGACATGGCTCCTGAGTAATACCAACTCAGATATGGGTCACCTGATGATGTCTGCACCTCAGCATTTTTGACGCCAAGTGCTGTGGCGATTTTCTTCAGACCGCCATCGCTCGCAACAACATCAGTTCGTGCACGCCAACTTGATGCATCTTCTCCTAGGTCGGCAAGTTTTCCATCGACCACATATTTCACTGAATAGTTCGGTGCCATGATTTTCGAACTGCTATTGCTCGACTCAGGCGCACCTACGGTGTCGTTAGCCGAACGCGTTGACGCAGCAAGAGAAAATGAAATGGGCTGTGGTTGTGACTCTTGGGCCCCACATGCAACAAGACCAAAAGTTGCGAGACCACAAACAATGAGCACCGAGCGAAAAGGAGAAGTAGTCATACTCCTCAGACGTTACGCCTCTGCGAAAAGTTCCCGCACGTATTCTTCGGGGTCAAACGGCACAAGGTCGCCGATGGTTTCACCCAGACCCACCAATTTCACAGGAATCCCTAGTTGTGTTTCGATGGCAAAAACGATGCCACCCTTGGCAGAACCATCAAGCTTTGTAAGAACTACACCCGTCACGTTGGTTGCCAAAGCAAATTGCTCTGCTTGTGAAAGACCATTTTGCCCGGTTGTTGCATCGATCACTAAAAGTACTTCTGTCACCGTTCCGGCTTCCTTCTCGGCAACACGACGCACCTTCTTGAGTTCTTCCATCAGGTTCGACTTGTTCTGCAAACGACCAGCTGTATCGCCCAGCACCAGCTCACGGTTGTTGGCCGCAGCACTTTGCACCGCATCAAAAATCACTGCGCTAGGGTCGCCACCTTCGTTACCTCGCACAATAGGAACCTCTGCACGCTGTGCCCATGTTTCTAACTGCTCACCTGCTGCTGCACGGAATGTGTCGCCCGCTGCAAGAAGGACGGAACGACCCAAAGCTTTTTGAGCAAAAGCAACTTTGCCGATGGTGGTGGTTTTTCCCACGCCGTTGACTCCGACAAAGAGCCAAATGTTTGGCATCTTCACTGAACTATCAAATTGCAACTCACGCGAGTTGCTACTCAGTTGGCCGGCCATCTCGCCTTGCAATGCATCGAGCAACTCTTGCGGGGTGCTGATGTCTTTGCGACCTACTCGCGACTTCAAACTTTCCAAAAGCGCAGTAGTGGTGGTTAACCCAACGTCGGCGCGCAGCAGCGTTTCTTCAAGTTCTTCCCATGTTTCAGACGTGATTTTGTCTTTCCCGCGCAGTACGGCAAAAGAGCCATTGAAAATTCCGGCCGCACGTGCGAACCGTCGCACCGCACCTGGTGTGGGCTCGGGTTCTTCAGCTTCAACTACAACTTCACTGACAACCGCTACTGCCGCAGGAGGTGTGGCTGGCGCTTCAACAACTTTTGGAACGAGAACCGGTGCCGACTCCTCAATGGATTCAGGAAGCGCAGATTTGCGGCGGTTGAACACCACCACGCCGATGCCAAAAAGTAGGACGAGTCCTACAAGAACTAACAAAATGATGGGGGCAGAATTCATACAACTCGCTTCAGTAGGTGTTTACTCATTCATTGCCGGAAGATGAATTACGTTCCACGATGACCTTCGATGAACCACCAGGTTGCATCGTGACACCTAAGAGGCAATCGGCAGCTTCCATGGTGCGCTTTTGGTGGCTCACCACAATGAGTTGCGCATCGTTGCGGAACTCTGTGAGCAAACTCAAAAAGCGTGTGAGGTTTGGGTCGTCAAGCGCTGCTTCCACTTCGTCCATTACGTAGAACAGAGACGGGCGGCTACGGAATACAGCAAATAAGAAAGCCAAAGCGGTGAGCGAACGTTCTCCACCAGAGAGCAGTGAAAGCTTCTTAATGTTCTTGCCACCGGGCTTTGCTTCTACTTCAATACCCGTATTCAGCATGTCTTGCGGGCTCGTGAGAACGAGGGTGCCTTTACCGCCTGGGAAGAGCATCTCGAAGAGCTCGCCAAAGTTACGTGCCACATCGGCGTACGCAGTAGTAAAGACGGTTTGAATTTCTTCGTCTACAGCCTTGATGACACGCAAGAGGTCGCGACGCGTGTTGCGCACATCTTCAAGTTGTGCCTCAAGAAACTCATTGCGCTTTTGCAATTCGGTGAACTCTTCAAGTGCCAACGGGTTGATTGGCCCCATTAAACGCAGTTCACGCTCAAGGTCGCGAGCACGGGCAACAGGAGTGAGACCTGCAGGAACTTCAGGAGCTTCAGCTGCTTCAGCAACTTCAGGCTCTACTTCAAGATCGCGGCGCAGTGCTTCAATAGAAGCTTCGAGGCGCATCCGCATTTCTGCTTCTTCAATTTCAGTACGGCGGCCACGTTCACGTGCATCGTCGAGAGCTTTTTCACTGGCACTGCGTTCACGCCGGGCTTCATCGAGTCGTTGTGCAACCGAACGCACTTCATCGCTCTGCTTACGGCGTGCTTCGTGCAGCTGCTGCAACAGAGCCTCAGTTGTAATGCGATGCTGGTCGACGAGTTCACTGAGAGCAACAATTGCGATAAATGATTTCTCAATACGCTCCCGCTGACCAGAAGCCGCAGCACGTGCTTCGGTATCGGCTGTTAGACGAGACTCTGTTTCACTGAGGCGGCGTTCAACGAATTGCTTGCGCTCACGCAAGCCAACAGTGCGCACTTCGAGATCTTTTTGACGAAGCGCAAAATCGGAGGCCTGCGCGTCGAGGCTGGCGCGTGCAGCACCAATTGCGCGCATCGTTTCGGCTTCGTGAGCCTCGTCGGCTTCCAACCTTGGCAAGAGAGCTTCAAGTTCACTAATGCGCTGAGCAGCGCGTTCGACGCGAGCACCCACATCGTCGCGTTGCGAGCGAACAGCGTCTGTTTCAGCAACTACTTCACGACGCTCTGAGGTGACTTTCGACAAAGAGTCGGCAGCCGATAAGCGAGCAGTTTTCAAAACATCATGTCGACGTTCAATATCGGCAAGTGCTTCACGAGCAGTGAGAACTTCTGCACGGGCACGACTCAACTCGCCTTCACGTCGCTCGGCTTCAGTGGTGGCTATAGCCGAACTTTCAATGGCATCTTCAAGCGCACTTGCAGTAACGGCATCTCCCTGAGCACCAAGACGCCAGCCCGTTGCACCGAATCGGTCGCCTCGCTCGGTCACTACAAATAGTTGTGGGTTGTTCAGCGCAATTTCTACTGCAGCACCCCACGACGTTGCACACACGCTATTGGCAAGCAGCCGATCGAGTAGCGCGTTCACCGATGATTCGTATTGACCACCATTGGCACGCACAAACTGACGCACCAACAGCGCACCAGCTGGTTGCTGTGCAGGTTGAACGGTATTCGAGCCACCTAAAGCAAGCACGGCGCCTTGCAAACTCTTCACATCGAGCTGGCTCAGCGCATTGCGAGCAGCATCGACATCGGACATCACAATGCCAGCAATGGCGTCGCCAAGTGCAGCGTTGACCGCTTCTTCACGACCAGCGTCGATAGAGACCAGGTCGACCAATGCGCCAACCACTCCAGAGACATCTTTCAAGTGTTGTAGACCCGCACGGCTTCGTGCAGCCTCGAGCGCCTCGCGCAAAACCTCTACACGAGCACTCCAGTGCGCACGTTGTGCACTGGCAATAGAAGCAACTTGTGTGATGGAGTCGAAGGCCACCTCGGCGGCAGAACGGCGCTCTGATGCCCCGCCCACTTGGTTTTCTAGGAGCTCTGCAGCGGCCTCGGCATTTTCATATTCGTTGCCCAACCGTTCAACATCGTTCAACAAGCGCTCTGCACGTTCTTCAAGTTGTGCAATACGAGTGCTTACCCGCTGCAATTCAGCACGGTCACGTTCGTCGTTGTTGTGCAAAGTGCGCAATTCACCACGTACTTCTGCTGCAGCACTTGCCGCCACTGGTACTGGTAATTCAGGAAGCGCATCTTCCCCATCAGCTTCGCGTCGTGCTTCAAAGTCGGAGATTTGCAATGCAAGATCATCGGCCTCTGGAGACAGCGCTGCGAGTGCAGAATCAATTTCTTCAAGTTCGCTACGCAACGCAAAGGCATCGGTCTCGAGTGATGCCATGACATCGGAGTCCATGAACTGACTGCGATCACGTTCCATGGAACGACGTCGTTCTGCCAACAGCGCCGAAAGACCGCGTGAACGTTCGCGCAGTTGCTCTACACGTACCAGCTGGTCACTCACGCCCGTGTCGCCAAGGGCAGTAAGTTCAGCTTCGCTTGCAGCAACCAAGACATCGAGTTCCGCCATACGGGTACGAATGGCTTGTTCTTTTTCTACTGCAGTATTTTTCTCCACTGCAATGTTTGCAAGCTTCCCTTTTGCCGACAAAATTTCTTGACCAGCAATGTAGAGCTGCAAAATACTGAGTTCAGCAACCAATGCCCCATGTCGGCGAGCCGCATCGGCTTGACGCTCTAATGGTCGCAACTGGCGACGCACTTCGCGAATGAGGTCTTGCACGCGCAAAAGATTTGCTTCTGTACCGTCAAGACGCCGTTCAGCTTTTTCTTTGCGTTTGCGATATTTCAATACACCAGCGGCTTCTTCAATAATTGCCCGGCGGTCTTCGGGGCGCGCATTCAGCACCGCATCAATTTGGCCCTGGCTAATAATGACGTGTTGTTGGCGGCCTACGCCGGCATCTGACAAGAGTTCTTGAACATCGAGCAATCGACATTCCACACCGTTGATGGTGTATTCACTTTCACCACTGCGGAACAATGTTCGGCCCACCGTAATTTCGGTGAACTCCATGGGTAATAGGCCTGCAGAGTTATCGAGGGTGAGAAGCACTTCAGCGCGGCCAAGTGCCGGACGCTTTGCTGTACCTGCAAAAATGACGTCGTCCATTTTTTGGCTGCGCACAGAAGATGGGGCCTGTGCACCCAACACCCATGCGATGGCGTCGACAACGTTTGATTTGCCCGAGCCGTTTGGCCCGACGACAACGGTGACGCCAGGTTCAAGTTCCATTGCCGTTGTATCGGCAAAAGACTTAAAGCCTTTCATGGTGAGAGTTTTCAAAAACACAGCGAAATGACAGTATCCGAAATGGCACCCCGATCTATATTCCGCTAGCTGAAGCGGCCTTATTTCTGACAAACAGGGCAAAAGTGCGTTGATCTGCCTGCACCCATCACCCTTTTGATGATTCCGCGCCCACAGGTGAGGCACCTCTCACCTTGCCGAGCGTAGACCCGATGCTCGGTTTGGAAGATCCCTTCCTTACCGAGGGCATCGACATATTGAGTGTCGGCCAAGGTAGACCCGCCCGCTGCAACTGCTTCGGCGAGCACTTCACCGATATGCCCATGAAGTTCTCGCAGATGCTTGACCGACAAAGTTGCACTGAGGTGGTTCCAACGCAGTCGCGCACGATGCAAGATTTCATCGGCGTAGATATTGCCAATGCCGGCCACCACCGACTGATCGAGCAGCAATGCCTTTACCCCACGATTTCCCTTTGTGAACCGTTCGCGAAAGGCATCAAAAGTGAAGTTGCCCGTGAGTGGGTCGAGCCCCAGCCGCGCTACCTCGGGAACAAGCGATTCTGTTCCTGCTTCAGCATTGTCATCATCGGGGTTGTACACCACCACTTCACCGAATGTTCGTGGGTCAACAAAGCGTAATTCGCGTAACTCTTCATTCTTTTTCTCTAGCGTCAGCACCACGTGTGTGTGCTTTTCTCGAATGTCGCCGGGCATAGCAAGCAATAGACGCCCGCTCATGCGTAGGTGCACCATCATGACGTTGCCCGACGATAAGTCGAATAACAAATACTTGCCGTGGCGCCGTGCAGCAACAATGGCTTCGCCCTGCAGCCCTGCAATGAGCGCTTGTTTGCTGCTGCGCCGAACTGTACGTTCGCGACCCACCTCTACTTGCGTAATGCGTGCTCCCACCACTGCGTTTTCCACGCTGCGGCGCACCGTTTCCACTTCGGGAAGTTCAGGCATCGAGAAGATCACACGCGGCTTGTGCCGCTACTTGCTCTGCTGCTTTTTTTGAACGACCCACACCAAAGGTTTCCAGCTTCCCTACCCGCACAGAGGCGGTGAAAGTTTTATCGTGGTCGGGACCAATACTTTCCACCGAATACTCAGGAGGGTTGAGACCCAAGCGAGCCACCTGTTCTTGCAAGACTGTTTTGAAATCGAGGCGGTCGATATTGGGAAGTGCTTCTTGCATTGCGGGAAGCAACACCGCCTCTACTGCGCTGAATGCAGCCTCGGCTCCACCATCTAAATAAATGGCACCGACGACTGCTTCAAAAGCGTCAGACAACAATGAAGTTTTGTCGCGACCGCCCGCTGCATCTTCACCTTTTCCCAATAACAATGCATCGCCAAGATGAATGCCACGAGCAATGCGAGCAAGTGCAGTGGCGCTCACCACGCTCTTGCGAAGGTCGGTGAGACGGCCTTCAGGAAGTTCAGAGAATTGTCGATAGGCAATATCGGCAACTACCCAGCCCAACACTGCATCGCCAAGAAATTCCAAACGTTCATTCGAACGCTCGGCACCATTTTCCGACTGCCACGAACGATGCAAAAAGGCATCTTGCAATAATTGTGGATTACGAAACTCGTACTGGAATGCCGCACACACAGCAAGCAACGACTCTGGAGAAGAAACGCCGAGCGAAGCAGAGTCGCCCACGGGAGTTAAGCGCCCTTCGAGATGCGCCCGAACACATAGTCAACGGCATCGCGCACAGTTTTGAGGTCTTGGAGATCTTCGTCATCTATGCGAAAGTTCGGAACAATGGTCGAGAGTTCTTCTTCTAGTGCTTCAACAAGTTCGATGAGTGCCAATGAGTCGGCATCGAGGTCGTCGGAAAATGACTGGCCCTCTGAAATTGCACTCGCTTCAATTTCAAGAATTTCTGAGAGTTGGTCGCGGATGATGGTGAATACTCCGGCACGATCGATTGATGACATGGAATGACTCCTTTTACTGATCTGTTGACTGTAGACCAATGGCCTGACGAATCTCGTTGACTATGTTGCAGTCGACCATTTCTTTGGCCACTTTGATGCCATTCAACATGGCTCGCGCCCCAGAAGACCCGTGAGAAATGATGCAGACGCCATCGACGCCCAACAATATGGCCCCGCCAGTGGAATCGGGGTCGAGGGTTTCATACAACGGAAGAAGCGCTGGCAAAAGCGCATTGGCATGTTCTTGGTATTCAGGGGTGGAACCAAATGCGCCAAAGAGAGCCTTGATGACTGTCTTCAAACTTCCTTCAAGAGTTTTCAACACCACGTTGCCCGTGAAGCCGTCGGTTACCACCACGTCGACATCGTCGGTCATGATGTCGCGACCTTCAACGTTGCCAATGAAATGAAAACCAGAGGCTGCTGACAAGAGCTCGAAAGCTTCTTTGCGCAACGAGTCGCCCTTGCCTGGTTCTTCACCAATTGACAACAAGCCCACGCGTGGAGTTTCTACGCCATAACGATTCTTTGAATAGATACTGCCCATGAGCGCAAACTGGGTCAGCCATTCGGCTTGTACATCGGCATTGGCGCCAGCGTCGAGAAGAACAGTTGGGCGACCACCTGGAACGGGAATTGGTGTGGCAATAGCCGGACGATTGACGCCCTTAATACGACCCATCCGCAAGAGCGCAGAAGCCATGGTTGCTCCGGTGTTCCCGGCAGAGATCATGGCACTTGCTGCTCCGTCGCGCACTGCTTCAGCGCTGCGTACCAACGTGGAGTCTTTTTTGCGACGCACGCCGCCGGCGGCATCTTCATCCATTGCAATGACTTCATTGGCGATGATGTGAGGAATGCCAGAAATATCTAGCGAGGTCAGCGAGGCAAGATTGTCGGGGCCAACAAGGGCGCAAGGAATGCCTGCAGCAATAGCTTCTAAAACACCCTGAATGATTTCTTCGGGGGCACGGTCGCCACCCATCGCGTCAACCGCGACTGGCAACACGGGACTAAGCGACTTCTACCGCGGTGCGACCTTTGTACCAGCCGCAACCACCACACACGATGTGTGGCTTTTTTGCCACACCACAACGTGGGCACACGCTGCGTGAAGGCACCGTCATTTTCATGTTCGCCGACCGACGGCTACGGCTCTTCATTTTGGAAGTTTTCTTTTTAGGAACAGCCACAATTTTCTCCGTCGAACTTGGCGCCACCTGGATGTGCGCTCAACTAGCCGTTTGATGATATCGGCGCACTCCCCCTCATCGGCAACCCCGAAGGGCGAGAATTACTGAGGAAACTGGCTGCCAAGATCCCGTAGGGCGTCCCACCTAGGGTCAACCGGGGTCTCAGAACAGCCACAGATGGCCCCTTCAGGAGTCGACTTGTCGGCACCGCATACAGGGCACAAGCCTGGGCAGTCGGGCCGACACACGGGGGTGTCGGGCACCGCCAAGAGCACATGTTCGCGCACCATCGGGGCCAAATTGAGCTGATCGCTTTCTAAACGGTACGCATCGGGGTCGGTGATCTCGCGCTGATAGATCTCGCTCACCTCGCCCACCGCAACACCAGAAATATCTTTTAAGCACCTACAACATTGGTCGTGCCACTGTGCACTGACATTGCCCGAGAGCACTATTCCATTGTTACTGCACTCGAGATGAAGGTGAATGCTGACGAGTTGGGGCAACAGTCGCTGGTCTTCGAATTCAAAATGTTTCGATTCAACATCGATATCGACATCTTTCCAGTTACCGGGACGCCGCAAAAGTTCTGCGGCGTTCACCAATAAACCCGTGAGAGGAGAAGGGTGGCGTGCGCTTGACGACATGGTTCCTCTAGAAACGGTCTTGGTCGAAGAACACCTGCATCTCGCCGGTTGGCTCTTTGACCTGTTCTTCTTCTTGACCAATTGCCAAACGCTGACGACCACTAGCAACAGTTTTCATGAGGCGATCGAGCAAAATTTCAAAGCTGCCCAAGCGCTGATCGAGGAAGTCTTCTGTTTCCATACGAATACGACGTGCGTCGGTTTCTGCTGCTTCCAAAATGCTGCGTGCCCGCGATTCGGCTGCGCGCACCACTTCAGTGCGCTGCACCATGCGCTCTGCTTGCACACGTGCGGCATCGAGAATTTCGTCGCCTTCGCGCTTGGTTTTGTTTAAAAACTCTTGGCGCTCTTTTAGCATCCAGCGCGCTTGGCGCAGTTCTTCAGGCAAAAGCGCCTGCGCTTCTTGCAGGTACCCAATAATTTGATCGCGGTCGATACGCGGTGTGCTGGACAGCGGCATGTTTGGTGCATTGACGATGATGTCGATGACATCGTTGAGCAAAAGTTCTGCATCACCCATTTGCGGAGCAATAGGACGTGCATTTTCGTAACTCTCGTCGTAACTCATGAAAACAACTCCTTTAAAGCATGTGCAACATTGGCCGACACCATTGATGATGGGTCGCCACCGTACTGAGCAATTTCTCTGATGAACCTGCTGCTCACCGACGTATAGGCGGGGCTGCACGGCAGATACACCGTGGGGATTCCTGCAACAGCAAAGTTGGTATGTGCCATTTGCTGTTCAATTTCAAAATCTCCGGAGTTACGCAGACCTTTCACCATGAAATCTGCTTGCGCCACTCGTGCTGCATCGACAGCTAAACCAGGAAATGCGTGGATCTCGACGTTTTTCACTTTGGCCGATTCCAATGCGACCTGGATGAGAGCAATACGCTCATCGACACTGAATACTCCCCCATGCTTTTCTGGGTTGTGCAAAATGGCCACGACAACTTTCCCGAAAAGACGAGATGCCTGCTCGATGATGTCGAGGTGCCCTAAATGGATGGGGTCAAAACTCCCGGGGTACAGAACAGTTGCCATATCGCCTCCTACGGTAGTTCACTGCGCACGAAAAAACCGACGGATGTTCGTCCGTAGGCACGAGTTCGACTCATTTCCCAGCCATTTGGCGCAGTTTCGTGAATCGCACATCGACTTTCCGTCTCGGCGACTACCACGACGTCGCTGGGGGCCAAATGGAGCACTGCGTCAAAAAGCGCTTCCCAATGTTCATACCTATATGGAGGGTCGGCAAGCACCAAATGAGTTGCGGCGAGGAGTTCCCCTAAACGCTGCCGTGAACTCTGCGCCGCAATGTCGAGCACGACAACAGTTGACCGACCCTCGAGGCCAAGAGCCGCAAGATTGCCACGCAACACTCCCAGTGCTGAACGGTTATTTTCCACAAACACGCAATGAGCAGCCCCACGCGACAACGCTTCAATGCCCAACGCACCAGACCCAGCGAAAAGATCAATCACTCGTTCTTCGCGTACTGCGTTCATGCTGTTGAGTGCATTAAAGACCGCTTCGCGCACTTTGTCGGTGGTGGGCCGAGTGGCCTCGTCTTCTGGGCCTTCGATACGGCGCCCGCGAAGATCACCTGCAACAACTCGCATACCAGTAAGACTACGGGCATGACTTCACCTTCGCCTTCCATCATCTGCGTTGACTGTGGAGGCCCAGCCCACCTCATTACCCCTCCTCGCGAAGACGATGAGTGGCTTGTAGGTGATGTCGTTGCCTACAGATGTCGCGATTGCCTCGATCGGTGGGACCTTGTTCTCACCGCCGAAGACTTGGGCATAGAAGAAGATCAGGCCGACCAACCCGACGTTTAGCTGCGCGCGAGGAACTCTTCTTCCGAGGCAGTGAGCAAAATACGCAACTCGTCGGCTAACTCACTGTGTTTTTCCAACGTGGGGTCTTGCGTGATGATGGCAATTGCTATTGCTCGAGCGTGTTCAATAAGTTCTCTGTCACTGCGCAACGAGGCAAGA
>Ga0194048_10000271_pt1 | contig 24640 bp, 34 predicted proteins | sample JunL225m_MetaG_FD_161685 | JGI IMG/M metagenome (GOLD analysis project Ga0194048, IMG submission 161685) | Anoxic zone freshwater microbial communities from boreal shield lake in IISD Experimental Lakes Area, Ontario, Canada - Jun2016-L222-5m | ecosystem: Environmental > Aquatic > Freshwater >...
GCAGTAGAGTGGTTGGCAAAATCTTATGTGGATTTACTTACAAAATTAAACAATGAGGAAATATCACTGAAAGAATTTGAGATTCAGTATATTGAATTACTTGAACAAGCCAAAGAAATGGAGAAAGAAAGAATTATTAAAGCGTACAATGAAGATTTATATGGTGGCTTAAGTGGACATAGAAAGTTTAATGATGGAGAAGATTACTACAACGAAACCTACGAAGGAGGTGAGCAATGAGCAACAATAAACAACAAACGGCGGTAGAGTGGTTTGGTAATGAATCTTGGCAACTTAAAGTTCAATTAGATAATCAAGAAATAAGCGTAGATGAATACGCAGTTTTCTATATTAGATTGCTTTACAAAGCCAAAGCAATGCACAGGAAGGAGATAATTAATAGTTTTTTTGAAGGTGCTTATGGTGGTGATAATATAAGTGGTGAACAATACTACAACGAAACATACGGAGGAGGTGAGCAATGAGCAATCCATTTTTACAAGACGGAGAAAGTACACACGAATACAAAAATCAAATGTTTGTAGTTGATTTCTATCCACACCCACTTGGCAACACTTGGCAATGCAGCGATTCAAATCATTATATTAGAGCAAGGGCAAATACCAAGCAAGAAGCAATAGACGAAGCCCACAAAGAATGGGATGAGTATAAAAACCAGAAACTATGACAAACAATAAACAACAAACGTCAGTTGAATGGTTTCTTGACCAATTGATTGAACATCGAATCATAATTGTTGATAAAACAACATACCAAGTCAAATACAAACATGAAATACTTTTAGAACAAGCCAAAGAAATGGAAGTTGCGGGAAAGGAAATGAGTTATGCCGAAGGTTATGCGGAAGGTTATAAACGGGCATTGGATTACATGACCATGTCAATTAAAAACGCAATTGAAACAAGAAAGCCATGACACCAAAAGACAAAGCCAAAGAACTCGTTGATAAATTCACCGTGATTGGATTGCAACGAAGAAATGAGGGGATTCAATGTGCATTGATTGCAGTTGATGAAGTTTTGGATGATTATGAACAATTCCCCTACAAAGTACAATTAGGGAAAGATTACTGGAACGAAGTAAAACAAGAAATTGAGAAATGTTAAACGAAGAAATTACACCCATAGACCAGTTGATTGAATGGTTGCAGATAAACCACAACATCACCATCCCAACGGATTTATTCCACGAATTAAAACGGGATGAAAAAATTCACGCCCAATGGTGGTATAACAAAGGATTCACAAAAGCCAAATCAATCTATTTAGATTCAGAATGAAGCATTTGGAAAGCCGTATGCAAGTGCAATGTGTAAAGTGGTTTCGACTACAATACCGCCAAATGGGGGATTTATTAATCCATGTTCCCAACGGTGGATCACGCGACTTGTTTACGGCCCAAAGGTTAAAAGCGGAGGGGGTTATCCCAGGTGTTTCGGATTTGGTTCTATTTATGCCCAACCTAACCCACCACGGGTTATTCATTGAGTTAAAAATCAAACCAAACAAACAATCCGAACATCAAAAAAAGTGGCAATTGATGGTTGAAGCCATGAATTATAAGTATGTGTTGGTATATTCGTTTGAGGATTTTATTGTGCAAATCGAATCATACTTTGATAACGCTTAACGATATCGCCAAACGCCACATTGAATGGATCAAAATAGCCAAATACTTGGGTGCGAATCGTGATGAGGTCGATGATATGGTGCAAACGATGTATTTAAAGTTGGGGGAAATACAAATCAAGGAAGGTTCACTAAACAGATTCGCCAATTACAACGGAACCATCAACACCATCTATTTATTTAAAATGCTACACAATGCGTTTATAGACATCAAACGGGCAGAAAACAAGACAATACCATACCAAGACCAATTTAACCCCATAGAAAGCCCCGAAATGGCTGAAATGGCCCACATGGACTTGATGGGTGAAGTAAAGAAAGCAATTGACGACCTACGCGATTATGACCAGATGTTATTGGAACTACATTTTGTGTACGGACATTCAATGCGAGACATTGAAAAAAAGACGGGCATTCCAACCCATAGTGTTTTTAACTCAATAAAAAACGCTAAACAATTTATCAAACAAAGAACAGTAATCAAATACAAGATTTATGCAGAAGAAAAACGAAACACGGAAGAAGTACACCGAATCACGACCATCCATCGGGGTGGGGGATATGATTCAGAAGGTGACACAAGCCACGGGGATTGAACTTGCCACCAAATTTTTGATGGGCGAGGACTGTGGATGCGATGCCCGTAAACAAAAATTGAACAAGATGTTCCCAACCCGTCAACCATTGTGTATGACGGAAGATGAATACCATTGGTGGACACATTTTAAGACAGTCAACGACACGACATTGGCCCCAATGGAGGCAAACAAGATAGCGGAAATATGGTCACGCATATTCCAAAGCAAAAGAATCTACAAGCCATGCTCATGTAACCCCAAGGCATGGCAAAACATGATTAACGAATTAACCCAGGTGTATGAAACTTACGAGAAACCTTTGTGATTGTTGTGACCATTATGCAGAATCAACAAAAGAACTTATCAACGAGTTTGGGCCAAACATTGAACCCAATCAAATTTATATGTGTATAAAATGCAGACAGAAATATCAAGACCGAGCAAAATGGGGGCCGTGGTTAGACGCAGTCAAGTCCTTGCTAAGAAGTACGCAATCATGATTCTACGCGAGGATATGGGCATGACATGGGAAAAGGTAGGCAAGGCCATGGGAATGAACCCACGCGTTTGTAATGAACTATATTTGACAGCCATCAAAGATGAAACCACACACAAAGATTTATTTAACATACTTTGGTTATGACACCACGGATTTTATCCCGTGTGAGGTGTGCGGAAGCCAGGCCGTGGATATTCACCACATCCATCCACGGGGAATGGGAGGCACAAAAACAAAGGATGTTATTGAGAATTTACAAGCACTTTGTCGACCTTGCCACATTCAGTACGGCGATAAGAAACAACACATGGATTTTTTAATTATTACACACCAAATAAAAATCAACAAATGATACAAACAGTAAAAACCAAAGACATCATCGCCAACGATACGAACCCAAGGGTCATCAAAGATGATAAGTTCAAGAAGTTAGTTCAATCCATCAAGGACTTTCCGCAAATGCTACAACTCCGACCCATCGTTGTCAATGACGATATGGTGGTCCTCGGGGGCAATATGCGTTTACGGGCGGTGCAAGAAGTTGGATTAAAAGAAGTGCCAATCATTAAAGCATCGGATCTAACACCCGAGCAACAAAAAGAGTTTATCATTAAGGACAATGTAGGATTCGGAGAATGGGATTGGGATGTATTAGCCAATGAATGGGAACCCGAATTGTTGACCGAATGGGGTTTAGATGTATGGCAACAACCCGTGGAAGTCGATTACTCACTTTTGGATGAGGAAGATTTATCGGGAGAACTTTCTGACATGGCCGATGGGGTAAAGAAAGCCATTCAAATTGAATTTGAACCAGACCATTACGAGGAAGCCACGGAGGTCGTGAAGTTTTGGAGAGAACGCGGGGCGTATCTTGGATACATGATTCTGCAATTCCTCAAAGACGAAAAAGAGAAGTTATGAAAATCTTTTTAATGTATTATGACCGATATACGAATTCTACGACATCTAAAATGTTGAAGATTCCGCACATCGTATTATGTCATAATAACAAAGATTTGTTTACTTGTATCGGAGAGCAAGGTCAATTAATAGAAACAAACGAACCCAAAGGCATACAAAACAATTTCAATTATGGATTGGGATTGATGGCTATGGGGGAATGGGCAGTCTTTATGAGCGATGATTTGGTAGGGGCTAAAAAAATTAGTAACGCCAAGTTCGTAGATTGCACGATTGAGGAAACATTGAACGAATTGCTATCAATAATTCCGAAAGCAGACGCCATGGGAGTTAAATTGATTGGCTTAAATTCAACGGGTAATCCGTTTTATGCCAAAAACAAATACTCTAAATATGGATTAGTAGACGGGAGATGCTTCGCGATCAAAAAAACGGACTTCAAATTCCACGAAACCATCAACACCATACCAGATTATTATGCTTCGGCATATCATTTGCACAAATACGGCGGAAATTTGATACTCAATTACACCTTTTTAGACTTCAAACGATACGAAAAAGGAGGATTGGGAAGCGAACAAGACCGCATCCATGATAAAATCAAGGATGTAAATTTGTTATTGCGTTTGTTTCCGAAGAATGTTCAATTAAAAGACAAGCCGAACCAACCAAAAAACACCCATATAATCATAAAACGATGAAACGATTAGACCTAACCCTACAACCCAATGAAGCCAAAATCGGTCAAGACTGTCCGTATTTAGCCCCGAACATTACCGAAGATTGCATATTCTATGAAAATGGCGAACCGATTGGCTTCTATATCAAATCAATGCCCGAACGAGCATTGAAATTGGCAAACTTGGCGAATGCAGAATTCCAAAGCAAACGCGTACCCAAATCATTATTGGAACGCAGTGATGTGATGTCCAAAGTTTACAAAGAAGGTATGACCAGGGCCGAAGCAAAAAAGAACGGCACGGTCCAGATGTCAACAATCTTAGGTTCGATTCCTCCCAAGCCCCACATGAAAAGACCCTATCCGTCAATTTCATCGGTACACCAATCCGATACGGCCCAAACTTTTATTAAGGCCATGTTGATGTTGGCAAAGGAAAGCGAATCAATTATGCATGATATTTTACCCGATCAATATGAACGCCAAGTGGAATTATTCAAACAAGTGCCAGACAAATGGAAGTTCGGAAACCTTTTTACATCTTCAATTTCGAACTATAACATATCTGCACCTTTCCATCGTGACACGGGCAACATCGTAGGGGCGGTTAATGTGATCATCACGAAACGATTGAACGCCAAAGGGGGTAACTTGTATGTTCCCGATTATGGGGCCGTCATGGATAGCGCAGACAATTCAATGTTAGTTTACCCCGCTTGGAAAAATGTGCATGGCGTAACGCCAATTATCCCGCTACATGAAGGGGGTTATAGGAATAGTTTGATATTTTATCCCCTAAAAGCATTCGTGGGAGAAAAATAATTATCAAAATAATTTTGTATTTCAAATATAAAATGTATCTTCGCTTCATGGAAATAGGACAAATGATCAAATGGGAATTAGATTCGGTTAGCAAAATCACCTGCGTTGGGGTATATCTTCAACAAATCAGCGATGAAATATCCGAAGTAATGTGTCACTACATGAATGACAAAAAGTATGCAATCAAAATTGAAGTAGAAACCAAAAAATTAGAAACGATATGACAAACACAATTGAAATTACGGGAATTAGCAACTCAATCGCCTACTGCGAAGCCAAAGGATTGGGCATGATTTTTCAAGCGTATGCAAACGAATGCCCAAGTGAGGAAATCATGGGTATTGGATTTAACCCTAATTCGGGCTATGTTTACATCGCATTAGAAAATGGAATCTCAATTTGCTCATGTATGGGGCATCAAGTTGATTACTTAGTGACCAATTTTTACAACGGCAACGAAACATTTTACGACACTTACAAAGAAGCAACACAACATGAAAGCATGGAGGGAAACTAACCGAACCACACCAATCGACAACGACTTGGTATTAATTGACACCACACAAGTGGGTTACATTATGGATGGACAATGGTATTTAGAACACGATGATTCACCAATTCCACCACCACATTTCTGGATGCCTATCCCAATTTTACCGAACGACTAATGGCATACGATAGAAACGAATTAGAAACGATGGCCGTTGAAGCCATCAAGAAGAACAAGTTGTTTTTCATTCAAGATGTAATCGCCTATTTACCTTGTACCAGCAGTACATTTTATAACATCGGTTTGGAAAAATCGGAAACAATAAAAGAGGCGTTGTTGGAAGTTAAAACAAACATCAAGGTATCAATGCGTTCTAAATGGTATATGAGTGAACAACCGACTTTGCAATTGGCTTTAATGAAATTGATAAGTAGCGAAGAAGAACTCCGCAAACTATCTATGAGCCACAATGTATTAGAGGAAAAAGAGAAACCAATTTTCAACGGAATTGATATAGATGTTGCAGAAAACAACGGCCCAGGTCAAGATTAGTCGATTACGCAAACGGGTTAGAATTGTAAGGGGCGGAACATCAAGTTCAAAAACCTTTTCGATTATTCCGTTGCTGATTGATTATGCAGTCAAAAACCCTAAGTGTGAAATAAGCGTTGTGTCAGAAACTATCCCCCATTTGCGGAGGGGTGCTATACGCGACTTCCTTAAAATAATGGAAATGATTGGTATGTTTGATCCGTTGAAATGGAACAAATCTTCATGGACTTACAAGTTTAGCAACGAAAGTTATATTGAATTCTTTTCTGCAGACCAGCCCCAAAAATTACGGGGGGCGAGGCGTGATGTTCTTTTCGTAAACGAGTGCAATAACATAGATTGGGAATCATATTATCAGATGGCGATTCGTACCCGTAAATTCATCTATTTAGATTACAACCCCGTATCAGAGTTTTGGGTAGATAGCGAATTAGTGAACGACCCCGATGCGGAAATGATTGTACTCACCTACAAGGATAACGAAGCATTGGACAAATCCATCGTGGCGGAAATTGAGAAAGCACGAGAAAGGGCAACCACATCAAACTATTGGGCGAATTGGTGGCGGGTATACGGACTTGGTGAGATTGGCAACTTGCAAGGGGTTATCTTTAGCAATTGGCAAACCATTGACATACTTCCCGATGATGCAAGATTGCTTGGCATTGGTGTGGATTTTGGGTATACAAACGACCCTACGGCCATCGTTGCCGTTTATGAATACAATGGTCAACGCATCATCGATGAGGTGGCATATCGCACGGGTATGCTTAATTCGGACATAGCAAAAGCATTACCGACCTTTGTACCCGTTTACGCAGATAGTGCCGAACCAAAGTCGATAGATGAAATACGGAGATATGGTGTCAGAATTAAGGGGGTCACCAAGGGCAAAGATTCTATAAACTACGGAATACAAATCATGCAAAGCCAATCCTATCTGATCACTTCCACATCGACGAACCTAATCAAAGAATTACGCAATTATTGTTGGGATACGGATGCTCAAGGCCGAACAACCAACATACCAATTGGTACAGACCACGCAATTGATTCGTTCAGATACCACGAAATGATGGCATTAGGAATTAAAAGCACCTACGGGCAATACGATATTCGTTAATTGTTTATTACTTGTTTATTTGTATCTTCGCTTTGATATGACAAGCCATTACCAACAATTACACAACCAACGACAAGAAATTAAACGCCTTCGCTTATTGTTAGTTCAGATACAAGGCGAGGCCCTAACCAAAATCCAATCGTTAAAGCGTGAAATAATAAACCCACGGGTTGATTTTAACGATGCACCCAACCATTGGAAGGAAGTATTGAGGGCGGTTTGCACAGTATCGGAATTAACCCCCGATGAAATACTTTGCCCATCACGGAAACGGGCATCGTTATACGCCCGTCACATGTTCAATTTTATTTGCAGAAAAAGATTAGGGATGCCGTGGGCAGAAATCGGTCGGATCATCCATCGCGACCATTCAACGGCAATCAATTCGGTAAACGAGTTTAGCAACATTTTGTACACCGATAAGGAGGTGCAAAGGCAATACGCCAAGGTGTGTGTGTTGCTCAATGAAGCGTTGGAATAACAAAGCGGGGTTTGGTCGTTTTATAATTAATGATTGAATCAAAAACCATATTAGTACCCACATCGTTAAAGGATGTAAAGTTGCATCAAATGTTGGCGTATCAAGGTCTTAAAGAAGACATGGAAGATACCCAACGCCAGTTGGAAGCGGTATCAATTTTTTGTGAGTTGACAATGACCGAGGTTATGGCCATGCCGTTTGATGTATTGCAAAAGGCGGTGGAACGCATCACATTGATGTTAACAGAACAACCGACATTCACGCCCAGGTTAAAAATGGATGGCGTGGAATACGGTTTTATTCCAAACTTGGATGATATGTCGGTGGGTGAGTTTATAGACATTGAAACATACACAAAGGAAACCCACGATTTGTGGAAGGTGATGAGTGTGTTGTATCGCCCCGTTACCCATAGCGGACAGAATGGGCGGTATGAAGTCGCACCCTATTCGGCAAACCTTGTCACGGGTTTCAAGGACTTAGATTGCAACACCGCATTTGGGGCCATGGTTTTTTTTTGGAGTTTAGGAATCGACTTACTGAATTCTATCCAGAAGTATTTGGAGGTGGAGATGGCACCGCAGATGAAAACCGCCTTACCAAAAAATGGGGATGGTTTGGAATGGTCTATCGACTCGCTAACCGAAATTTCCTACAATTGGAAAATGTCTATACTAAGACCATTCACACCGCTTTGTACTGGACGGCTTACGAAAGCGACATTGCGGAAATGGAACAAAAAATTATTAAGCAAAGTTACAAGCGATGATAAATAACCACATAGGAACGGCATTTAAGGTATTCAAGGACATCGCCACGACAGAGGGATGGAATTATAGCCACGGAACATTGACCGAGTTGGACTTCAAGGCGTTTACGGTATTTCCGTTAATGCACTGTTCAATTCAAAATGTGGCGTTGACCGACCAAATCGCATCCATCCAAATGAATGTCATGATTGCGGATCGTGTAAACTTTTTGAAAGGTGAGAATGAGCAGTTAAACTTGATTACAGTTTACGACCAATACGGGTATACAGAGAATGAAAACTATGGGCATATTTTACAAGAAATGTATGTGCAGATGTCAAAGGGGTTGTGGTTGTTAGAGCAGACTTATTTTAATCAAATCCAATTCCAACGGCCCATTAACTTTATGCCATTTGTTGAAACAATGGATTCAGTATTGGCGGGATTTCAAATACAAGTTACAATTGATTTAATCAACCCGTGGGTAACTGATGGCGATTGCGTTTAAAAATAGCATGGCCGTTGTTGCGGATTATTCCAAGAAGTGGGCAATTGCTTGTCGCAATATGTTGGAGGTAAAACGCCCACGAACTTCTATCCGTGCCAAGTGGAAAAAGGTTGGTGGTGGATGGCAAGTGGTGTCAGCAACCAAAAAAACATTCCGTGGTAATTATGTGGCCAGTGGCCAATTGGTGGCATCCATCCAACCCGATCCGAATGGATTAAATATGGGTATTAGTATGAACAAGACGGCCGACTATGTGCAAAACGGAAGGAAGCCAGGCAAAGGGATTCCATTGGATTCAATGCGTAGTTGGGTTAAAATGAAACGCATCCAACCAAGGGATTTGTCAACGGGTAAATTCAAATCCAAGGCAAACGAAGAAGGGATGAGATTCATGATGAATAGGAAAATAAAGTATTTCGGTATTGAACCATTCCCATTTGTGAGCCAAGCAAGACAACAAATTTTACCATCGTTCAACAAGGCGTTGACCCAGGCGATGAAACAAGACATACAAAAAGGATTATTTAAGCGATGAACTTCACAGAACAACCAGATAGTATAGTGGGATGCAATTCCCCTATTATTTACCAAGGGTATGACGGCAATTATGCAGTCACGGGATTCTATTATGAATTTAAGGTTTATGTATGGAGTGGAACGGCAACATTACCCGCAACGCCCATTGTAACTATTAACAGATTACCCGACCAATTTGGTGGAGGAAGGGGATGGATTGATGTTCACAAGATTGTAAGTCAATATGTAAAAAGGGATTATTTCTTAACGGGTACATACAAACCCAATATCGGGGAGGGTGCAATGCGAGTGGTGGTAACTTGCCAAGGATTCTATTCAAGTACATCAACGGCAAAAATCACTTCTAACACGATATTAGCAACACAAGGATACACATACACCCAAGATGGATTTAATGTTGGCTACGGGGCTAAATATGTCTATACTGACAAATCACAAGTGACATTAACAACCGACACACCCCAAGCGTATTTATGGTATGATGCAAGTGTGATTACCTCTATAACTTGTGGAAGTGCAACTGTGACCCCGAATGCAATTACAACACAATCTCAGTTGATTCAAGGCATTGAAATTAAACAACTAATGACGGCGGGTGGGGTATGGGGTACAAACGCCAATATCACATTTGTAAAAGCGGGGGATGATGTAGTGATGCCAGTGGTATTTGATTGCCAAAACAAGTATGGTCAACAAGATGCGTTATACCTAAACAAATACGGAGTTTATGATTCCTATTTGTTTAACGCATTGAGCCGTAACAATTACGGGATTGAAAAAGAAACATACTCACAACCGATTTTCAAACAAGCGGATTTGGGTCAAGATTGGAGTTATGGCGTAGGTATCACCACATCGTATTTAGTAAACTCAAAATTAACCATGATGGTAAACACGGATTGGATCAACGAAGCGGATATTGATGCTTTGGAACAAGTGTTTTATTCTAACAACATTTTAATGTTAGATGGCAACATAGTGTTGGCTTCACGGGTGGTTGATTCAGCATTTGAAAAGAAAAAGGTATTAAACGAATATTTGATTCAGTACACCATACAATTTGAATACAGTCAACCCAAGATTAACAAGATTGTACGATAATGGAGTTAAGATTTTCATTAACCATTGACAACGGAGTTGAAGATACCATCACTCCAATAATGACTGCGTTAGCAACAAGGGCTGTTGGTGGTTTTACCGAAGCACAAGATTGTTGTATTGAAAAGTTGATGGCATTGGGCGGTGCTTTCAATGAGTTATTGCCAGTAGATTTATTTAAAGATGAAAGTGTTGAATTAAATAGGCAGTTAAAAGATTTACAAGATTTGTCCACAGTTTGGACAGATTACACACAGAATTTCCAAATCCCCGCCTCGGAAACCAACAACATAATCTTTGCGGATTGGTTTGATGAAAATATCGTATTGGGTGCGTGGAATCCAAACTTAGGAAAGGATGCCACACTTTACATTCATTCCATTCCCGTTTATCAAGGGCGTGTTGAATTTATTGGGTGCAAGTTCAAAGACGGAATCCCACAACTTTACAACATCGTATTTTACGGAACGACTAAAAAGATATTGGACATTTGGGGTCAAAAAGTATTGAACTCAATATCATGGAGTGATTACGACCATGTGGTAAATTACACAAACATTTTAGCATCATGGGATGGTGCGTTATTGGGTGGAGACATATTGTGGCCCATCGCAGATTATAACCAAGGATGGAGGTATTCAACATCATCGGGAGTTAATGGTAATATCCGTGACCCAAAAGGGGTGGAGGTTGATGATTTGAGACCGACAATTAGATTAAGGGCAATGCTCACAAATGTGTTTAAGTCGGCGGGATACACATTGAATGGTTCATTTTTGACAAGACCAGAAATGACGGATTTGTATGTATTGCCAATGCAGACGGCTGGGCCATTGTATGACCCTCAATATGTTGGAACGGGTATTGCATCGGCAAGGATTGAGCCATTCACATATACCCAATCAACATTGGCAACATTGAATTACACGCGTTTAATTTACCCCACCATAGTAACCAACGCATCGGGTAATTATAACAACGGAACGGGTATTTACACGGCCAATCGCAAAGGGAATTACACATTCCAATTTGGCGTTTATGTATTGTTCAACATCCCCGTAACGGGTCAGTCAATCACATTTGTTGTCATGGTGAATGGGCGAGTAATGAAAAGCCAATCATTTACAACCAATGTTGGCACATTCCCATTACCCGCTTATGTGAATTTCAATCAATCGTTGAACAGTGGTGACCAAGTGTCATTTAGTTACAAGACATTTAATTCAAATGTAACGGCAGGTTCGCCAATGTACTTTGATTGTACGATTGCCCCCCAGGGGATAAATGGAAATGTCGTATCGATGAAGGATGCCATGCCCAAAATGGCTATCAAGGACTTTGTCAATGGGGTGTTAAAAACCTTCAATTGTATTTTGATTCCAACCAGTGATAAAACCATCGAGATTCACAATTTGAATGATTGGTATAAATTGGGAGTAACAAAAAATTGGAGTCCGTTTATCGATACCAAGGATATTGAACACGACAAAATACCAATTCCAAAAACCATATCGTTCAAACACAAAGAAAATGGTATGTTAGCGAGTGATTACTACCGAATGGTAAACACACGGGATTATGGTTCTATTGAATTTACCCCATTAATTGATTACCCCACGGAGAATTTTATGGTTGAATCACCATTTTGTGTGATTGTACCCCAACAGATGTATCAAGTCAATGCAAATGGGCAAAAAGTTCGATTAACAAATCTACAAATCCCCGTGTTTATGGATCAAGATTCAAACTCATTGCAATTGGATTTGACCTTGTTTTATTACGGAGGTAAATTGTCAATAAGTGACCCGTATTATTTTAACAATAATGGTGTTCCAGTCAATCAATATGTATTGCCATTGATGACATCGTACGCTGATTTTCCAACAACCAACGCAACTTATTCGGTTGCATTTGGATTAGAAACAACGATAAGCGGAGATGCCCCAACGGCAACCATGTGGGATATGTATTGGTCGGATTATTTATCACGGATGTATTCAAGTCAATCAAGGTTGGTCAAATTGAGTGCGTATATTCCCGTTGGTGAATGGTTGAACTTTAAATTGAACGACACCATCGCCATATCGGGCAATTATTACAAAGTGCAATCGGTGAAATATGATATGTTGACCGAGTTGGCAAACCTTGAATTAATCACATACCCAGATGTGGAGATTATGCGTTTTGCAACCACGGGACAAAGACCCGTGTTTACGGAAGTAACTGCAAACGGACAAGGCAAAACATACATTCGAGATTATGTGGTCGCAAATGGCATCATGAACGCGTATACCTATGGAGATACGAACTTCTTGGATACCAACCAAGATATAATTTACAACCAAAACAATGTATTCACTTTGGTGCAAGAAGTTTCAAACCTTCAAGCCATTGTACAATTCAACCAAATCACGATGTATCGTGACAATCCAATAAATTCGACTACCGAGGGAACAACATGGATTCCCGTTCCACAAGAACATCAAGAATCAATCGGATATACGCAAAACATCACAAACGATTTAACAACGGCAAAATATATATGCACCGATGGAGGTCAATATAAATTCACGGCTATGGTTGAGGTATCCCAAAGCGGAAATCAACACATCACTTTTGCCATTATGGTAAATGGGATTAAAACAACGGGATTTGGAGGAATGGGCAATGATTATGGCGTTGTTTATTTATCTACCATTTTAGACCTTGCACCAACGGATCAAGTACAATTAATGTGGAAGTTCTTTTCTGGTGGTTCGCACAACATCACCATTGTATCGTCAAACTTTTTAGTATTAAAAAAATGATATTACTCATCATAAAATTAGCACAAGCCCAAGAATGGTATGGGGTATCGGATACGGTAGAAATTGCCAAAGGAAAAAACCAATATGCACAAACTTGGAAACAAGTGTGGAAAGTTTATAAACGCAAATTCAAATCATGGCCGACCAAATAAATTATAATGTCAATATCAACACCAAGGATGCCGTCCAAAGTGTTGACAACCTTAATTCAAGTTTAAAAGGGGTTGAAACAACCGCGTCAAAGACGAGTGGTATTGGTGAAAAGTTAGCGGGTATCAAAGGCCCCGTGGGTCAAGCAGTTCAAGCCGTGCAAGGATTTGGGAAATCTTTGATGGTGTTGGCAGCAAACCCAGTTGTATTGACAATTACGGCCATCACCGCCGCGTTGGGGTTACTTTACAAGGCATTCACATCCACGGATGAGGGTGGTGAAAAGGTGGATCAACTCATGGCGGGATTAAACGCCGTGATGAATGTATTTCGGGATGTATTGGTCAAGGTTGCAAATGTATTAATTGGCATATTTACAGACCCTCAAAAGGCATTGAGTGATTTTGCGGGTATGCTTAAAGAAAACATCATTAACCGATTTGAAGGGTTATTGGAGTTATTACCACAATTGGGCAAAGCCATTGGATTGTTATTTTCGGGCGAGTTTGCGGAAGCGGGAAAGGTTGCCACAAATGCAGTTGCCAAAGTTGCATTGGGCGTGGATGACATGACGGGCAAGTTGGATTCAGCGGGAAAGGCCATTGGCAAGGTAATGGATGAAGCCCAACGCGAGGCAGCGATTGCGGCGAACATTGCTAAACAATTTGCTAAGATTGAAGATGCGGAAAGGGCATTGGGAGTTCAAAGAGCCAAGCAAAACAAGGAATTGGCTGCGGCGAGATTAATGATGGAGGATGAGAATGCCACATTACAAGAACGAATCACCGCATTGCAAACAGTTGGTAAAGCGGAAGATGAATTGTTGACCAAAGAAATGGCCATTGCCAAGCAAAAATTGGCCCTTATCAACCAGCGAAATGCCCTTAGTGATGTTAGTGATGAGATGGCTCAAGAAGCAGCGGACGCACAATCAAAAGTGTATGAGTTGGAAGCCCAATCCATTTTGCGGAAACGAAAATTAACCAAATCGATTGAATCATTGAATCGTGAGGATGCGGCAAAAAAGAAACAAGAATTAAAGGATATTGAAGATGCGGCGAAGTTGGCAGCGGATGCGGAAAAAACAAGATTGGAAGAACTGCAAAAATCTAAGGAAGAAGCGATAAATAAAGCATCAGACCTTCAAAAAATCAATGCTTATAATACCATTCAGAATGAAAAAGATTTGGCGAATGCGTTGGAACAAATTGAACTTGACCGAACCAATAAATTAATTGAATCACGCAAAGCAGCGGGATTGGCGGTTACGGATTTGGAATTAAAAAATGCCCAAGCATTGGCGGACAAAAAATTCCAAATTGAAAAGGAATCAGCGGAAGCCACAAAGAAATTAGACGCAGCAAAACACGCCAACACATTAGCATTACTTGATGCAACGGGGGCGGCATTATCGACATTTTCACAACTTGCAGGTGAACAAACCGCAATGGGTAAATCATTGGCCGTGGCAAGTGCCATCATTGATACATATTCGGGGGCGGATAAGGCATTGGCAGCGGGGGCAGCAACACCACCATTGGGATACATAAACGCGGCGGCGATTGTTGCAGTGGGTTTAATGAATGTGAAAAAAATCTTATCGGTTAAAGTGCCAGGGAAATCATCATCGGGTCAATCCGTTCCAAGTATGGGGCCAAGTGTGGGAATTATTGGTGGTACTGTCAATCCATCTGCCCAAATGTCTGCGAGTTTGAACAAAACATTAGGTAAACCCGCAAAGGCATATGTGGTTGGTAACGATATGAGTTCACAACAAGCATTGGATAGGCGCATACAAACAAATGCAACATTCCCAGGTTAAGACGTTTTTTAGGATATGCTCATTAACACATTAGGAATGAATTTTGCCATCAAAGAAAAAATGGCCGACACCAATCCATTGAGTGGTGTTGTGGCTAAGTTCTTGGAAATGGAATCACAATTGCAAGTATTCCATTGGCAGACATTTGGATTGGGTATTCACAGAGGTATCGGCAAATTATACGAAGCATTAGTTGAACAAGCGGATGAGTTCACCGAAACGGGAATGGGCATTTATGGTCGACCTACCTTTGGACAAACATCATTGCCAATCCAAGATTTTAGCGAGGAAGTAATGAACGCATATTTGAATGATGGCATCGCCTTTTTGAAAGGATTGAACCAAGTGTTTCCAAACGATTCAGACCTTTTGAACATCCGTGATACCATCATGGGAGAATTTAACAGAACGAAATACCTAATAACATTAAAATGAGATTACAAGGCATAGAATTATCGGTGAGTGCAGATTTGACCAAGGAGATGGGATTGTTGAAAGTGAAGTGTGAGAACATCCGCACAAAACACGAAAACATGAAAAGCGATATTGCCAAAGCCATGTTACACTACAAGGCGGCCAAAATGTTGTGCGGTAAGGTAGCAAGGATGAAGGAAAAATTTGGTATTGAACCAAAGGAATTGAATACCATGATGATGGATATGGAAGCCAAAGGTGAGTATTTAAAAAACCTTAACAACCTATGAGAATCGTTGAATTGATATTAGATGACCAACAAATGGCAAGTGGCATTGATGCGATAAGCATCGTGGAAGCCCCCGCCATTGAGTCCAATTTCATTGCATTGAAATCCCATGAAATAAAGTTTGCCCAAGTGGATGCAGAAAAACGCATCTTGATGGGGCCAGTATTAATACCCGACAAACCCATTTACCGCAAACAAGTGATGAATGGAGAGATGCAAGAATTTTATGTCTACTTTTCAAAGAACACCGTATCCCGTGCATCGCAAATGTTTTTGATGAAGGGCAACCAAGGCAAAGCCACATTAGAACACGACATGGCGTTGCAAGGTATTTGTATGGTAGAATCTTGGATTAAGGAAGACATGGAAAAGGATAAGAGTGCCATCTATGGAATGAACGATCCAATCGGGACTTGGATGGGATGTTTGAAGGTTACCAACGATGAGATTTGGAATGACTATGTTAAAACGGGTCGTGTTAAAGGATTCAGCATCGAAGGTTATTTTGCGGATAGGTCAATGCCATTGTCAAAGGTTGAAACCGATGATGAAAAGTTGGTCAAGGTGATTGACATCCTTACCGAATTTCAAAAATCAAACAAAGTAAAAAATTAAGTTTTATATATATGAACGCAACCGAAACATTAAACCGCGTATTGGCAACTTTGGGATTAAAGCCCGAGGAAGCGATTGTGGTTGATTTGGCACAAGTTAAGACCGAGGATGGTCAAGCCACATTTGAATCAGACAATTTCGCCGTTGGTGAAGCGGTATTTATCGTAACTCCCGATGGTAACATTCCATGCCCAGAGGGTGAATTTGCATTGGAAAACGGAAACACAATGACCGTGGATGCAAATGGTACAATCAGCGAAATCGCAACGATGGAGGAAGAAGCACCCGAAGCCGAAGCAATCAGCGAAGCACCCGTACAAGCACAAGACCAACCAATGACCGAATCAATGCCATCAGCAAAGAAGGTTGTTAAAAGCAAAACCGAAATGGAGGAATCTTATTTTAGCAAACAGATGACAGAATTGGAAGCCCGATTTGAGGCTCGTTTGTCAGCATTAGAAATGGAAAAGATTGCATTGAGTGCCGAAAACAAAGAGTTGACCGAGCGATTGGCAACTGAACCCGCAGCACATACATTGCATAACCCAGAATCAAATGGACAAGCAAAGAAATTGCAATTCCACATGGGCAATAAAAGAGCCGAGTCAGTAAAAGACCGAGTATTTAATCAACTATTCAACTAACCACGAAAATGAATAATAATCTAAACAAAATCAATTTGAGTGGCCCAACAGTTTCCCCCAATACCTACGCGGGTCTTTGGAGTGGCAAGTATGTGGCCGCTGCCCTTTTGTCGGGTGAAACCTTGTCAAAAGACCTTATCACATTGCACCCCAATGTTGCTTACAAAGAAGTGATCCGTAATTGGCAGAATTCAGTATCAATCGATTCTGCAACTTGTGATTACACCGATGGTTCATCAGTTACTTTGGGTGAATATGTGTTGACCACGGTTGAAAAGCAAGTAAACATGACTTTGTGTAAAAACAACTTGCGTACAACATGGGAAGCAGCCCAAGCGGGATTCAGTGCATTTGAAAAATTACCAGCAACATTTGAGGAATTTTTGTTAGCCCAAGTGGCAGCAGAAGTTGCCCAAGGTGTTGAATTAGGTATTTGGAAAACCAACACATTCTACACGGGTGGTATGGTTCAATACTTGATTGACAACTCGGCCATCGTTAGTGCGGGTTCGGGTGCAACAAGTGGGTCAAATGTTGTTGCTCGTTTGCAATCAATGTTGGATGCGTCACCAGCAGCATTGTATGGTAAAGAAGGATACCAATTCTATGTTGGTCCTTTGACTATGAAGGCGTATCAAGCAGCGTTATCTGCGGGTAACTACAATTTCCAATTCTATGTTGGTGAAAAGCCAATGAACTTCCAAGGTATTCCCGTTACCATGTGTCCAGGTCTTAACGATTCGGATTGTGTGTTGGGTCTTAAAAGTGATTTGCACTTTGGAACTGGGTTGTTGAGTGATTACAACGAAGTGAAAGTCATTGATATGTCAGATATTGATGGTTCACAGAATGTTCGTACAATCATGCGTTTTACGGGTGGTATCATTGCAACCAACCCAACTCAACAAGTTGTATTAAACATAACCTAATAATATAGGATAGATATAAACTTGGGGTGGGCATAAACACCCGCCCCTTTTTTTTAACCAAGATAAGAACAAGAACATGCCAAGTTGTGGAACATTATTAGGAAGATACGAGCCGTGTAAGCAATATGTCGGTGGAATTAAAGTTGCATACTTTATTCCATTTGAATTTGCAAACCGCGTTACAAAGAACGGAAGTGGTATTGTAACATTGATTGACAATGGAACGACATCAACTCCAATTGCAGCACCATTTTGGGAATTGAAAGGTTTGTCTACCATGGAAACAACCATCACCGCATCACGCGATAATGGAACATCAATGTATGAAACCATTTTTACTTTGTCATTTAAGCCAAGTGGCCTTACCGCCACCACGGGAGATGCCGATATGGATGCAATCCAGACATTGACAAAAGGAAGATGGCAAATCATTGTATGGGATAGAAACGACCAAATGTGGTTGTTGGGTGAAACTTTGGGTTGTGATGCCAATGGCGGATCAAGTTCATGGGGTGTACAGATGGGCGATGCCCGTTTGAATACCATCACTTTTTCAAGCCAAGAGAAATTACCCCCAGGAATTGTTGATGCCAATTCAGCAGCGAGTATTGCATCGGTGATTACACCAACAATGCCAGTTTAAGTATTAATTATATTTCTATGTTTAAGCCCTCGCCATTCGGTGGGGGTTTTTCATTTATAACAAAAATTGTATTTTGCGTTTTATAGGTATGCACATCAATAACGCATCCACCAATATCAATTTCACATCGTTTGTGGAATTTACGGGTGTATCAACGATTGAGGTGTGGCATAAGCCCACCAAAACAATGGTGACGGCTACAAGTACCCCAAGCAAGTTATATTCGTTCTACACGATGAATTTGCCCGTTTTAACGCCTATCAATTTGGTGGCTAATAATACGGATGAGATATTGATTCGTATATTCAATGCAAACCATTTGGTGTGGGAGTATTTAGGGTATTGGATTGTGGGAACTACAAACATTAACAACACATGGAAGGATTGGGATACCACCGCCCCCGTGTCACCTAATTGGATAACATTATGAGTTTAGAATTTATACAACTACAATCATACACCGCACCATCAATCATTGAGCAAAAAAACAAGGATTGGGTGCAATATGGTGACGATAACAATTATTATCAGTATTTGATTGACTTGTATCATGGTTCACCAACCAACAATGCGTGTATCAAGGGCATTGCGGATCAAATTTATGGCAAGGGATTAGAAGTAACGACCACATCGCGTGACCTACCAGGTTATATTGAGTTCAAAAAGATGTTTAGTGGGGACTGTTTACGGGCGGTAATTATGGATTTGAAGATGTTAGGCCAAGCATCGTTTCAACTTATCAAGTCGAAGGATAAGAAAAAGTATGTTCAAGCCAAGCACTTTCCACAACAAACGCTTCGACCCGCCAAGTGCAACGATAAAGGCGAGATTGAAAAGTATTATTATTACCCCGATTGGGCCAATATCAAGCGTGGAACACAACCCACAGAGATAAGGGCGTGGGGTTACGATGAATCTTCAAACGAATGTATATTAACAATCAAACCATATTCAACGGGTTCGTTTTACTTCGCACCCGTGGACTACCAAGGCGGTACGCAATATGCAAACTTGGAGTCGGAGATATCCAATTTTCACATCAACAACATAATGAATGGTTTGGCACCAAGTATGTTGATAAACTTCAACAATGGGCAACCACCAGCAGAGGTTAAAGATACGGTTGAAGCCCAAATCAAATCAAAGTTTGGTGGATCAAGCAATGCGGGTCGTTTTATTATTAGTTGGAACGATGGCAAGGATTCGGCTGCGGATATCACTCCAGTACAATTAAGTGATGCACACAACCAATATCAATTCCTTAGTTCGGAATCAATGCAAAAGGTAATGATATCACACCGAGTGGTATCGCCATTGTTATTGGGTATTAAAGACGGAACGGGATTTGGTAATAACGCGGATGAATTAAAGTCGGCATCCATTTTGTTTGACAATGTTGTTATCAGACCTTTCCAACGATTGGTTATTGATGCAGTTACCAAGGTATTAAATCACAATGGTTACAACCTTAATATGTATTTCAAGACATTACAACCACTTGAATTTACGGATTTAACGGGCAATGTAATTGATGATGAAACCCGCGAGGAAGAAACGGGCGTATCGTTGTCATTAAAAAAAAAGATTGAATTAGTCCATCCCAAAGCGGGAGAATCCAAGGATGATTTTTTAGGTCGTTGCATCCCTTATGTGATAAATGAAGGCAAAGACAATGACCAAGCGGTTGCAATGTGCAATTCATTTTGGACGGAAATGAGTGCAGGTGAGAAAGTGTCATTTGATTATGACGATACTTTGTCAACCGATAGAGGTAAAAAGTTAGCGGAAAAGGAAATCAAGGATGGTTCAATCGTTTATATTATTTCCGCCCGTGGGGATAAGGAAGGAATGTTGGCAACGGCAAACGGATTGGGAATACCAGAATCAAGGGTATACGCTACGGGGTCAAATAAAGCCAAAATTGAGAAGATAAACGAGTTGGGTATATCTAAGCATTACGATAACAATTCGGATGTCATAGACGGGCTAAAAGGCATTGGTGTTCAATTTGAAATCACCGATTCACAAAGTGATGATTGGTTGAAACATTTGAAAAGCCGTGGGGAAATAATTAACGGAGATGTGTGGGAATTGATTGATGTAACGGAAGTTACGGATGCGGATGAGGAATTAAGATTTAACATGGCGTATGAAAACCCCAATAAAAAAAGTGGTGATGATAAAGGGGTTTACAAAATCCGTTATCGGTACGGCCCTAATTTCCTATCCGACAATTCAAGGCAGTTTTGTTCTGCAATGGTTCAAGAATCCAAAGGGGGAGTAATTTATCGCCGTGAAGATATTTTGACAATGGGGGATGCGGGTGTTAACGGACAATTTGCACCAAGCGGACAAAGTTCATATTCCATTTGGAAATACAAGGGTGGTGTTAATTGCCACCACAGATGGGAACGATTGACATTCAGACGGAAGCAAATCAAGGGTAAATTTTTACCAAAGCAACCAGGGGAAAGCGGTGAGAATCGCGATTTAGAAAATTACAACGAAGTATCAAATAAGAGTGCCAACGCTGCGGGGGTTCCATTTTCACCAAGTGGATGGGAAACGGCATCAACAAGGCCAATTGATATGCCAAACAAAGGTTCATTAAAAAACAAATAAGATGTACGCAAACGATGATGTATTATTAATCACCAAAGAAGACCTATTCAAATACACCCAATTGAGTGGGAATTTTGATGTGGACAAAATAACCCCATTTATTAAGATAGCCCAGGATATCCAAGTTCAAGAATTGTGCGGTACTGTCTTGTATCGTAGGTTGTTGGATGATGTAAAGGCAAACACCTTGGCGGGATTTTATCTTTTGTTGGTGTCACACTATTTGCAACCTTTGTTGATCCATTACGCAATGAGTGATTTGTTATTATTTCACGGGTATGAAGTTACCAATGGTGGTATCGTGCGTAACTCACCCGAGAACACGCAGTTGCCAAGCAAGGAAGAATTGGATACAATTGTGGGCAGACAAAGAAACATAGCAGAAACTTATCGTAGGCGTTGCGTGGATTATTTATCCTTTTTCCCACAACGATACCCAGAGTATACCGCCAACCAACAAGCGGGAGAATACCCAAATACAAACCCATCGAATTTCGTGACATGGAATTTGTAAAAAAGACATACAAACCCAAGGAGGAAAAGGTCAAGAAGTTGACCACCTACATAACGCAATTGAAAATCGTTAATGCGGTCAAATGTGATTTGTTTACAAAAACAACCAAGATAATCGCCATTATGATATTCTTAACGGGGTGTTCCGCCGAATGGCACTTAAAAAAAGCCATCCAAAAGAACCCCGCTATGGCACAAACATCCACCCACACCATCGATACGCTATTTGTACGCGATTCTGTGAGCATTACAGACACTTTCACAACTAAAACGATTGATACCATTACAATTGAAAAAGATGGCGTTAGAACGATAGTTTACAGAAACCACGATGTGATTAGAGTTCACACAGTTGTGAAGGCGGACACGATTAGATACACCAAGACCATCACATTACCCCCAATGATTCAATACAAGGAACGGATAAAGGTTCCCCAGGTGGTGGGCGTTGGATTGGGCATATTATTATTTGGATTATTATTGTTTTTATTAGCACGAAGATGAGCAATTGGCAACAAAATTATAACAAGACAACCCAACCATCACAAGGTTGGAAGACCCCATCAAGGTCATCCCCACAAGGGGGCGGAGTACGGGCGTGTTTCTGCAAAGAAAAATTAACCTATTCAAAATCATGTTGTGACGGATCGTTGTGGGCGCAAGGCATTGGCAACATCACACGCAACCCCTAACAAGTAACAATTTAATCGTTTTATAGATATGAGTATTAACGCATCTTCATTTTCGGCGGGTTACACGGGAAGTGTAGTCGTTGCCAATACATCGGCCAAGGTTGGTCAATTTCGTGGCTTTGTGGTCAATAGTGACTGTGTGGTTTCGGCTTGTTTAAACCAGGCAAGTGCATCATTGATGACAACATTAGGATTAACAAGTGTAACGATCCGTCAAGGTGGTTTCGTTTGTGTTCCCGATGGAACTTATATTTCATCAATCACCTTGTCAAGCGGTACGATTATATTGTACAATGTTTAACCAAGGCCCATTTGTTGGTGTACGCCCGTTTTATTCGCCATTGGCGGATGAGATTGTATTGGGGTATATTGCCCGTGTCACGGCAGATGGTGGATATTACGAAGGGATTGAATGTTTAGAAATTAAATTAAACGCATTAAGGGTATGAGTACTTTATTAGAACAAGCAAGTTTAATTATGATTCCGAGTGGCTACAAGGAAGATGTGGTCTATTCGGTAATACCCGAAACGGGTGCGGGTGATTTATCATTGACACGAGCATCCAACGGAACACGCATAAATAGTGCGGGGTTGGTGGAGGTTGTGCCGTGGAATTTGGTGCAGTATAGCGAGGATTTTTCAAATGCAATTTACACTTTACAAGGAGGTGCAACAATTACCACAAACACCACAACCGCACCAAATGGAACATTAACCGCTGACACTTTTGCGGTTGCAAATGGGCAATATCTTTATCAATTCATTAATTTAGTTGCGGGTCAATCGTATACAATTAGCATTTATTTGAAAGTTGCGAGTGGTACTAAACAATTTAAGTTTAACACATACGGAAGTAGCAACAATTTCACATCAAGTGCAATTACAGTTACAACCGAATGGCAAAGATTTGAATATACATTTACGGCAGTTGCCTCGGGGTCAACGGGAATTTATCCCGCCATTGTTGACGGATTGGCAAGTGCCACTTTCTTTATTTGGGGGTTTCAAGTTAACATCGGCTCAACCGCCAAACCCTATTTCCCCACTACCGACAGATTAAATGTTCCACGCCTAACTTATCAAAATGGCGGGGGCGGATGTCCAAGTTTGTTGTTGGAGAAGCAGAGTACGAATTACGCAATATATAGTCAAGATTTAAATCAATCAGTTTCGTCTCTTATGGGCGGGAGTGTAACCGACAATAATACTACAAGCCCCGACGGTACACAAAACGCGGACAAATTTACAGTTAGTAGTGGGACTTCGGGACATACGGGATATTATGAAAGTCCAAATGGAACAAACGGAAGCCCGTTTACTGCAAGTATATTTTTAAAAGCGGGAACGGGTAGGTATTTTCTTTTTCGTGCAATGACCAACACCTATGGAACTCGTTATGGAGTTACTATTGATTTGCAAAGTGGTACAATTTTAAGCACAAACACCGCGGGAAGCCCAACGGGTACTGCGTCAAAAATTGAGAATTTTGGCAATGGTTGGTATAGAGTTAGTTTGACAATGAATTGTATTAATACGCAAATTGCATATGTATGGGCAGCGTCAAACACCGCAACACCTTCACTTGATATTTATTTGGATTATTCATATACGGGCAACGGCACGGATTCATATTACATATGGGGTATGACTTTGGAAAATTCATCTTACCCCACATCCTACATACCAACCACATCAGCAAGTGCCACAAGGGTGGCGGATGCTTGTTTTAAGACGGGCATAAGTAGTTTGATTGGTGCAAGTACGGGGACATTGTTTTTATACGCAGATATTCAAAAACACAATGACGCAG
>Ga0194048_10000272_pt1 | contig 24580 bp, 24 predicted proteins | sample JunL225m_MetaG_FD_161685 | JGI IMG/M metagenome (GOLD analysis project Ga0194048, IMG submission 161685) | Anoxic zone freshwater microbial communities from boreal shield lake in IISD Experimental Lakes Area, Ontario, Canada - Jun2016-L222-5m | ecosystem: Environmental > Aquatic > Freshwater >...
GTTCTCAATGCCGCCCTGGGTGGCGGAATGTCGAGTCGGTTATTCCAAGAAGTGCGAGAGAAGCGCGGGTTGGTCTACTCGGTCTATTCCTTTGCCCAACAATTCGCAGACACCGGTGTAGTCGGGATTTATGCAGGCTGCCAGCCGAAACGTCTTGACGCAGTGCGTGAAGTATGCGCTGATGTGATTGCCGATGTAGCGGCACACGGCATCTCGCAAGCCGAACTTGAACGGGCAAAGGGCCAGGTCAGCGGGGGAATGGTCCTTGGGCTTGAAGACACTTCGTCTCGCATGAGTCGAATTGCCCGCAACGAGATGAACAATGGTTATGTGCCATCTGTCAGTGAGGTCCTGGATCGCGTTGCAGACGTGACGTTAGAAGAAGTTCAAACGTTGGCGCATCATCTATGGAGCCAAGACACCCACACTGTGGTTGTCGGACCGGAGTAGTTGTGACGGATTCAATTCGCGTTGGCGTGCTCGGCGCACAAGGACGAATGGGTGCAACAGTCTGTCGCGCGGTGGAACGGGCATCTGGGCTGGAACTTGTAGCCGAACTTGACTTGGGCGATGACCTCAATGCCATTGTGATGGCGCAGGCTCAGGTCGTTGTTGACTTCACAACCCCTGATGGTGTGATGGAGAACCTCACGTTCATCACATCGCACGGGATTCACGCTGTAGTAGGAACTACCGGATTCACACCGCAACGCCTCGATCAGGTGCGCTCAATGACTAGCCACTCATCGTCACATGTTGTGATCGCACCAAACTTTGGGCTTGCCGCCGTGCTTATGATGCAGTTCGCGGCACAAGCAGCGCCATATTTCGACAGCGTTGAAATTGTTGAAATGCATCATCCTCGCAAGGTAGATGCACCCAGTGGCACAGCTCGCCGAACTGCAGAACTTGTCAATGAAGCGCGTAAGGCGGCTGGTCGTGTAAGCATGCCAGATGCCACGCGTGATGTACTTGATGGTGCTCGTGGTGCCGTCGTTGACGGCGTGCGCATACATAGCCTTCGTGTGGAAGGTCTCGTTGCTCATCAGGAAGTTATCCTTGGCGGACCCGGTGAGTCATTAACTATCCGACATGATTCGTACGATCGGGAATCTTTCATGCCAGGTGTGCTACTTGCTATTCGTAAAGTGTCTGAAACACCTGGCGTTACTTTTGGACTAGAGCACTTACTCGCTCTTTAAGCGGCAAGACCAAAGTGTCGCAAAGCGGCCGCAGTTGTAGCGGCTACAAGCACTACCACGATAAAACTGGCTTTGAGTCGAAGCGCGACAATAGCAACGAGAAATGCCGGAGTGCGGGCATCAACAGCAAGACCTTGATGATTTCCAGCCGTCTGCACTGCAACCAGAGCGCTCAATAATGCGATCGGTAGAAGGAGAACTATCTTTTTAACAACTGGCATTTCTAAAAATGATTTAGGAATTGACGAGCCAAGATACTTCAAAAGAAAGCATCCCGCTGCAGCAACTAACACAGTGAACCACATCAAAGATCCCCCTGCTTTGACCAAGACCAACCCACAATGAATGCGACCGTAGATGCGGCAAGCACTGGGATACCAGCTGGCATCACAGGTGTCAGAGTGAGTGCGACGAGCGCTCCGCCCAGTGCAGTTGCAGCAGCATAGCGACTCTTAATCTGTGGCCAAACTAAAGCGAAGAGTCCTGCGGCAATCGCAGCATCTAGTCCTAGCGCCTTTGGGTCACCGATTGCGCTGGCTGTCACTGAACCCAAAAGCGTGGCTAAGTTCCACAAAACAAATACCGACAGGCCGGTAGACCAAAAACCCAGACGCGATGCGCGGCCGTTGTCGACGGCTTCATCCTGTGCCAGACCCATTGCAGTTGATTCGTCGATTGTGAGGTGACTTGCCAGAATTTTGCGTGCACCATTGACTTTCAAAATCGGTGCCATACGAAGTGAGTACGCAGCATTTCGAGTGCCTAGCAGCATTGCTGCGGCAATTGCTGCGAGCGACCCACCACCTGAAGCAATTGTGCTCACGAGAGCGAATTGACTTGCTCCAGTGAACATCAGCAGCGATAAGGCTTGAGTCTGCGCGATAGTGAGACCTGTTGTGGCGCCTAACGCACCAAACGAAACGCCATAAATGGCAACAGCAACGCCAATACTTGCTGCCTTACGCGAAATGTCGGAACGTAGTGCGATCCATTCCTGATGAGTCACTGCCACCGCACTTGGTTGCGTTGTCGGGCCTGCGCCGCACCGGCATATGAACTGATGTCGATGACGAAGCCAAGTGCGACAAAGAACCAACTAAAGCCTGATACGGATCCATTCCACCAAAACATCACAACGTAGAACAACTCAGTGAACGGCAGAAATAGCCAACCCACAATGGAAGTTCCGTGATGACCTTCGAATGCTTGTCCAATTCGCCCAGTAAATAGGGCAATGAGCACAAGAGTGAAACGAGGGGCAAGTGAACCAAGGGCCAAGGAGAGACATCCACACATACCTTTACCTTACGCAAGACTAGGCTCATCCTGTGACCCGTACCCGCTCTGGATTTCTGTTTGCACTCGTTGGCGTTGTGATATTTTCATTTACTTTGCCCATGGTGAAAATTGCGCTCCCATCGCTTAGTCCGTGGACGATCACGTTAGGTCGCATGGCTATCGCAGGTACGACCGCACTAATTGTGCTGACGTTGCGAAAGACACCTTTGCCAGACCGCTCGCTCTGGCGAACAATTTTTTATACTGGGCTGGGTATCAGTTTAGGTTTTCCAATTTTTAGCACGCTGGCGCTGCAGCGAACCACATCAGCACATGCAGCGGTGATTATCGCGGGATTGCCGCTAGCAACTGCTGTACTAGCGGTGCTGCGTCATAAGGAAAAAGTGGCGCCGATGTTTTGGTTCGGTGCTGTTATCGGAAGCCTCACGCTCATGGTGTACGCGTGGCATCATGGCGGAAGCCAAGGTGCTGACCCAGTGGCTGACGTGCTTTTGATTGGCGCTGTCTTGTCATCGGCATTCGGATACTCCGAAGGTGCAATACTCACGAGGTCCATGCCTGGTTGGCAAGTGGTGTCGTGGTGTGTAGTCATGTTCCTGCCAGTGAGCAGTATTGGCGCGATTGCCACATTCTTTGCAGGGCGACAGACTCACACCGTTGAGCTGAAGGGCTTTTTGGCCTTCTTGTTTGTCTCATTTGGTTCCATGTATTTAGGCTTTTTTGCGTGGTACCGCGGATTGTCGGTGCTCGGTGTTGCTCGAGGCTCCCAAGTGCAGCTCATCCAACCCATCATGACTTTGTTGTGGTCCAGTCTGCTGCTGGGCGAACACATCGGTGCCACTTCGATTATTGCCGCGGTGATAGTGCTCTCGTGTGTCCTGCTCACGCAACGGGCTCGTCATTTTGCGGTCATTGCCCCGGCCGATTAACACCCAAATTGCCAATAAGTACACCTGGTTATAGGCTTAATTACGAAACCAGATAGTTGCATAAATCAAACTATCCCAAGCGCGAAGGTTTATAGCAATGATTGGCAACTACCTCATCGGTTTCCGAGAAGGTATTGAAGCATCGCTCATTGTGAGCATTCTGATCACATATTTGGTCCGTACGCAACGCGAATTTCTTATTCGATTTGTTTGGGTCGGAGTGCTTGGAGCGATCATTGTTAGTGCCGCAGTAGCCGGAGTGCTTCAGGGTATTTCGACTGAACTTTCCGACCACGCTGAGCCCATTTTTGCCGGGACCATGTCATGTGTGGCAGTTGGTTTTGTGACGTGGATGATTTTCTGGATGAAACGAAGCGCAAAAACAATCGCTGGTGAACTACGCGGGCGACTCGATACTGCCGCGCTTGCTGGTGGCGCAGTCGCTGTGGCATCGATGGCCTTCTTTGCAGTTGTGCGTGAAGGAACAGAAACGGCAGTTTTCTTTTGGGCTGCCGCGCATGCTACGGGACACCAGGGCGCCTCCTTTGTTGGGCTACTTCTGGGGCTAGTGACAGCCGCCTTTATTGGTTTCCTCGTGTTCAAATCCTCGGCCAAAATCAACCTACGAACCCTTTTTAATGTCACTGGAGTTGCCCTGGTTTTTGTTGCAGCAGGTGTCTTGTCCTATGGGATAGCCGAGTTCCAGGAGGTGGGTCTGCTGACAATAGGGACAGGAACAGCACTGAATCTGAGTTCCTATCTCACAGATGGGTCAGTGCAAGCAGTACTTGCCGCGGGCCTTTTTAATCTCAAAGCGATCACGTCGACACTGCAAGTTGCGGCCTACCTTGTGTACGTCATCGTGGTGTTGTCTCTGATCCTGAGACCGTCACGTAGCTCGCTGACATCAACACCTGTACCTGACCGCACCACGGTATAAAGGCCCGCTACCGATACTCTGGATTCGTGTCAGACCAAATCCGCTTTCGTAGTGATGTCACTGTCGAACTCATTAAGCACTCGGCTAGTGACGCCGATGTAGTGTGGGCAGCGCGGGTGTCCACCAAAGGTGAGCAATCTCAGGATGACATGCATGCTGATGCGTCAAAGTCGTCAGGTCTGATTAATTACCTCATGCGGGATCGGCATGGCTCACCTTTTGAGCATTCCAACATCACGTTCTTTGTGCAAGCACCGATTTTTATGTGGCGGGAACATTTTCGGCACCGTATTGCCAGTTACAACGAAGAGTCGGGACGCTACAAGGTTTTAGAACCTGAGTTCTATGTTCCAGGACCGGAACGCAAGCTCATCCAAGTGGGTAAAGCTGGAGCATATGATTTTGTCGATGGGTCCCAAGAGCAATTCGATATTGTCAATGAACAGACTAGACACGCGTGTGCTGTTGCCTACGAAGCCTACGAAAAAATGCTCGAGGCAGGTGTAGCGCGTGAGGTGGCTCGAATTGTTTTGCCGGTCACGATTTATTCATCAGCTTATGTCACGATGAACGCGCGTGCGTTGATGAACTTTCTGAGTTTACGTCGCAAAGCAGAGGGGTCACACTTCCCATCTTTCCCACAACGTGAAATTGAAATGGTCGCAGAAAAGTACGAAGCAATTTTTGAAGACTTGATGCCACTCACGCATGCAGCGTTCGTGGCCAATGGGCGAGTAGCCCCTTAAGGAGTGAGCATGAAAGCAACTGACGCATTCGGCACCGTACTGACGGCCATGGTCACACCCTTCACACGCGACGGCTCTGCAATTGACTTTGATGCAGCTGCGCAGCTAGCTAATGACCTTGTTGATCTTGGTAATAACGGACTTGTCGTCAATGGCACCACCGGTGAGTCGCCAACAACTGACGAACATGAAAAGCGTGCGTTACTCGAATGTGTTATTTCTGCTGTTGGAGATCGAGCCAAAGTAATAGCCGGTGCTGGTTCCAATGACACTGCGCACTCGGTATTGCTTGCTAAGGATGCAGCCCAAGCGGGAGCTCACGGGCTGTTGGTTGTGACGCCTTATTACAACAAGCCGCCACAGGCGGGCGTTATTGCGCACATGCATGCGGTTGCTGACGCCACAGATCTTCCTGTGATGGTTTATGACATTCCTGGGCGTACTGGTATTCCCATCACATCTGAGTCGTTGATGACTTTGGCAGAACATCCACGCATTTTGGCAAACAAAGATGCAAAGGGCGACCCATGGGCGGCTTCGCAAGTGATGGCAAAATCCGACATGGCGTATTACTCTGGCGATGACGGTTTGAACTTAGCGCTTCTGGCAATCGGTGCTGTCGGTGTCGTGAGCGTTACAGGTCACATCGTGGCTGACCGACACAAAGCAATGGTGCAAGCGGTTGCAGCGAATGACTTGGATACAGCGCGCACAATTAATCAAGGACTTGTTCCCATCACCGAAGGTTTGATGACAAAAGCAGGCGGCGCCATCATGGTCAAAGCCGCGCTTGATTTATTGAGACGCGTGGGTGGTGGGACGTTGCGACTTCCACTCGTATCGGCAACGCCGGCTCAAATTGATCAACTTCGTGCTGATCTTCGCGCAGGTGGATTCACCCTGTGACACATGCTCACCCCGAGTTAGGCGCTCCACCGGCACTTGATGATTCGACTCTGCGGATCGTCGCATTAGGCGGACTAGGTGAAATCGGTCGCAACATGACCGTATTTGAATACCGCGGCAAGTTGCTCATCGTGGATTGTGGAGTGCTTTTTCCCGAAGATTCGCAACCTGGTGTCGATTTGATTTTGCCCGACTTTGACTACATTCGCGATCGACTCGATGACGTTCTTGCCGTGGTGTTAACACATGGGCATGAAGATCACATTGGCGCTGTTCCGTATTTGTTAAGGGAACGAGCAAACATCCCCATTTTGGGTTCGCAACTGACCCTTGCCCTGGTTGAAGCCAAACTTAAAGAACACCGCATCACTCCAGTCAGTGTGACTGTGCGCGAAGGCCAGAACGAACTCATCGGCGAGTTTGCACTTGAATTTATTGCCGTGAACCATTCCATTCCGGATGCATTAGCGGTATTTATCAATACACCTGCGGGCTCTGTATTGATCACTGGCGATTTTAAGATGGACCAATTGCCCCTTGATGGCCGAGTCACTGATCTGAATGCGTTTGCTCGACTTGGCGATGCAGGTGTTGACCTCTTTATGGTGGATTCCACTAATGCTGAGGTTCCAGGCTTTGTGACGAGTGAACGTGACATCATCCCAGTTCTCGATTCAATAATCGGACGGGCTCGTGGGCGAGTCATCGTGGCATCGTTTGCTTCGCACGTGCATCGAGTACAGCAAATTATCGATGTCTCAACATCACACGGACGCAAGGTTGCCTTTGTTGGACGATCTATGGTGCGCAACATGAAAGTGGCTAGTGATCTTGGATATCTGACCATTCCTGAAAATACGCTGATTAGTAGTGACGAGATTCAAACGCGCCCTGACGACGAATCGGTTTTGATTTGTACTGGTTCGCAAGGAGAGCCGATGGCAGTTCTCTCGCGGATAGCCAATCGCGATCATGGAATAACTATCGGACCTGATGACACCGTGATTCTGGCATCGTCTTTGATTCCAGGAAATGAAAATGCAGTAAACCGAATTATCAACGAGCTGTCTCGACAGGGCGCACGAATCGTGCACAAAGGTAATGCGTTAGTTCACGTGTCAGGTCATGCTGCAGCGGGTGAGCTGTTGTACTGCTACAACATTGTTAAGCCGAAGAATGTCATGCCAATCCACGGTGAATGGCGTCACTTGCGCGCAAATGCCGCATTAGCGATTCGCACAGGTGTTGAGCCAGAACGTGTAGTGCTCGCCGACGATGGTGTGGTTATTGATTTGACTCAGGGCAAAGCTCGTATCGTTGGTGCAGTGCCCTGTGGCTTTGTCTATGTGGATGGTTCCAGTGTCGGTGATGTGACCGAAACGCTACTTAAGGATCGACGCATTTTGGGTGAAGAAGGTTTCATCAGTGTTGTCACAGCAGTTGATCTTGTTGAAGGCAAAGTTGTTGCTGGGCCCGAAATTCATGCACGTGGTTTCGGTGAAAATGACCGTGTCTTTGACGAAGTGCTTCCGACATTACGCATTGCGCTAGAAAAGGCGTTGGCCGATGGGGTGACAGATACCCACCAGCTTGCCCAAATTGTGCGACGTGTAGTCGGCAAGTGGGTGGGCGATAAGCATCGTCGCCGACCGATGATTGTGCCGGTTGTCATCGAAGGCTAACCGCCGACCTGGGTGGCACGAACCCGTCCAAAACTGGCCGCTGGCAGAGCGAAAAAGGGGCGTAAATCCAGCGATTACGACACGCCCTAGCCCGTGTTACGGGTGTTACTGGTGGGTTTTTCATATGCTTAGTACATGGCTTCCCCGTCCGGCACTAAAGCGCGTCCCAGTTCACAGTCTCGAAGTGGCAACGCGACCAAGAGAAAGCCTAAAAAACCCACTGGATTCAGGGTATTTACCTCTGGAGTCAGCACGATCGCAGCCACAGTCTGGCTCGGAATCGCTCATGTCATCGGTGCCATTGCCCGTGGAGTGGGTCGAAATGCTCGAGATTTAGACCCCGCACACCGCCGTGATGGCTTGGGGTTGGGGTATTTAGCAATGGCTATTGTGACCGCATCGGTCCTCTGGCTGCATACTCAAGGTTTTGTGGCTGGAGTCGTCAGCGCAGTGGTTACTGGCGGTATCGGAATGTTTGATTTCCTTGCGCCAGTGGCGTTTGCTGCCATTGCTGCACATATTCTGCGCTACCCAGATTCGGCAAAAGAGCGAAACGGCCGATTAATCATCGGTTGGACTCTGTGTGTACTTACTGTTGTGGGCTTAGCACATATTTTCAGCGCAAACCCAAGCCCAACAGACGGTGCGCTAGCGATGCGCGAAGCTGGTGGCTGGGTTGGTTGGTTAGTGACCGTAATTTTTGTCATGGCAGTGGGAAAGGCAGTTACTGTGGCACTGCTTGCATTGCTGTTGATGTTCTCAGTTCTCATTATTACTGCAACACCGGTTAACAAAGTTGTTCCTCGAGTTCGAGAGTTCATTAGCCATCTCACTACTCCGTTAAGCGAGGCGGTGGATGGCGCTTTGTCGTCAAGAGCCAGTAAGCACGACGATATGGCGATTGATGCAATGCACGACGATCGTGCAAAAAAACGTACATGGTTGCGCCGCAAAGCTAAAGGTGCGGCAATTGACCCAGCACTTCTGATAGGTGAGCTAGAAGGTGACGCACCATTTATGCACCCAGTTGTTCATGTTGCGCAATCTGCCATGGACACCGACATAGTGGCGATACCGCAGATCAGTGAACAGCCAACCATCGCTGTGGCAATCCCACCGGAAGGGATCGCCCAGCATGTCACCGGAAGCCAACCAAGACCTGCCGCAGGTGTGCCTGTACCTGCGCAACCTGCTCAACAGTTGCCGTTGTCATGGGCATCCAACTACAAACTTCCAGACACTAACATCTTGAAACCAGGCCCTGCACCTAAGGCTCGTACTAAAGCAAATGACAATGTGATCGAAAAACTCACTGAAGTGATGGAGCAATTCGACATCGATGCTCGCGTCACTGGTTTTCAGCGTGGCCCAACAGTAACTCGGTACGAAGTAGAACTTGGTCCAAAGGTGAAGGTAGAACGTGTTACCGCTTTGAGTAAGAACATTGCCTACGCAGTTGCAAGTGCTGATGTTCGCATACTTTCACCAATTCCCGGCAAGAGTGCCATAGGTATCGAGATCCCGAATGCTGATCGCGAAATCGTCTCACTTGGTGACGTGATGCGCAGCACAGAAGCCCGCGGGGATCTGCACCCCATGCTTGTGGGATTGGGTAAAGACGTCGAGGGTGGATTTACTGTTGCTAACTTGGCAAAGATGCCGCACTTACTTGTTGCTGGAGCAACCGGTGCGGGTAAATCGGGATGCATGAACACATTAATCACTTCAATTTTGATGCGCTCCACACCAGAAGAAGTTCGCATGGTACTGATTGACCCGAAGCGCGTTGAGTTAACTGCTTACGAAGGTGTGCCACACCTACTGACTCCGATCATCACGCACCCTAAGAAGGCCGCGGACGCCTTGCAGTGGGTAGTGAAAGAGATGGAAGCGCGCTATGACGACCTGGCCAACTACGGTTTCCGCCATGTCGATGACTTTAACAAGGCAGTGCGTGCTGGAAAGATTGCGCCACCAGTGGGCAGCGAACGAGTATTGCGCCCGTATCCATACTTACTCGTCATCGTTGATGAGTTAGCTGATCTGATGATGGTGGCACCGCGAGATGTTGAAGATTCGATCGTGCGTATCACACAGCTTGCTCGGGCAGCAGGCATTCACCTGGTTCTTGCGACCCAGCGGCCAAGCGTCGATGTTGTTACCGGATTAATCAAGGCAAACGTTCCAAGCCGTCTGGCATTTGCGACCTCGAGCTTGGCAGACAGTCGAGTAATTTTGGATCAACCTGGCGCTGAAAAACTTGTGGGTCAAGGTGATGGCTTGTTCCTTCCTATGGGCACAAGCAAACCAATCCGAGTTCAAGGATCTTGGGTAACTGAAGCGGAGATTCGCAGTGTTGTTGCACACTGCAAGTCCCAAATGGAACCTCAATATCGTGAAGACATCACATTGCCAGCGAACACTCATCGCGAGATCGACTCTGACATCGGTGGCGATCTGACTGAACTGATCCAGGCTGTAGAAATCGTGGGAACAACGCAAATTGGTTCTACTTCGATGCTGCAACGCAAGATGCGCATTGGTTTTGCAAAAGCTGGTCGCTTGATGGACCTGATGGAAAATCGCGGAATCGTTGGACCATCCGAAGGCTCTAAGGCTCGTGAAGTTCTGATCACAGCAGAAGACTTGCCTGGCACCATCGCACTGTTGCGTGGCGAATAGACTTCATCGGGTGACGTCCACTCCGCGAGTATCCATAGTTTCGTTGGGCTGTTCGCGTAACGACGTAGATTCAGAAGAACTGGCTGGACGTCTTCTGGCCGATGGTTGGGCTATCGAAGCGGGTGACGGGGATACCGATGTCATTCTGGTCAATACCTGCGGATTCATCGAACAGGCAAAAAAAGACTCAATAGATACTTTGCTTCAGGCATCTGATCTCAAAGAGGCTGGTAAGACCGCCAAAGTTGTCGCTGTGGGTTGCATGGCGCAACGCTATGGCAAAGAACTAGCTGCGGAACTTCCTGAAGCCGATGCCATTTTCAGTTTCGATGACTACACAGACATCGGCTCACGATTACGCGATGTGTTAGATGGTCGCTCATTTATTGCGCATGACCCTATCGATCGACGCACAATGCTTCCAATCTCGCCAGTGGATAGGCGCGCAGAAGAGTCAGGCGCACCAGGAATGGGCCCGCACATTTTTCGCAGCCGTCTGGATCAACAACCGTGGGCGCCATTGAAAATTGCTTCAGGGTGTGATCGTCGTTGTACGTTTTGTGCCATCCCAGCGTTTCGTGGGTCCTTTGTTTCTCGAAGCGCACAGGAAATTCTTGAGGAAGCAAGCTGGCTTGGGCAAAATGGCGTTAGGGAAGTTTTCCTTGTGAGTGAAAATTCCACATCTTATGGCAAAGATATCGGTGACTTACGAATGCTAGAGAAGTTACTGCCTGCCCTTGCACAGTTGGAAGGAATTGAGCGAGTGAGGGTTTCGTATTTACAGCCTGCAGAAATTCGCCCGGACTTGATTCGCATCATTGCCCAAACTCCTGGTGTGGTTCCTTATCTCGATTTGTCGTTCCAACATGCCAGCAATGCAGTCCTGCGTCGCATGAAGCGTTTTGGCGATAGCGAGAGCTTTATGGAATTGTTAAATGCTGCTCGCGTCCTGAACCCTGCAATTGGCGCTCGAACAAATTTCATCGTGGGTTTCCCCGGTGAGACTGAGCAAGACGTCGAGATACTTGCGCAATTTATTAACGACTCACAGCTTGATGCGATTGGCGTATTTCCATATTCGGATGAAGATGGCACTGCCGCAGTGACACTTGATGGACACTTGCCCGAAGACGAAGTGCAAGCTCGTTTTGATCACATCAGCTCGCTTGCCGAACGTGTCACTGAACAAGCGGCTAGCGCAAGATTAGGTAGTACCGTCAGCGTGCTTATTGAGACTGATGACAACACTGGTCGTGCCGAACATCAAGGCCCTGAAGTGGACGGCAACACCGCGGTCATGGCGCAGCGAGCGTTGCACATCGGTGAAATTGTGCAAGCCACTGTCATCGGGTATGACGGGATTGACTTGATATCCGAGATGATTAGCTGATGAGCGAGCTAGGAAATCCGGTGTCCGAGCATATCGGCGATCCGGTGAGCAGTGCGTCCATTAATAACCTTGCAAATCGACTCACAGTCTTTCGGATATTTCTCGTGCCACTATTCGTGGGTGCAATGTGGTTCTACAACGATTTTCTGATTTTCCAGTGGGCATCGGCTGCCATCTTTTTGGCTGCTGCGTTAACCGATGTCCTTGACGGGCAAATTGCGCGTAAATACAACTTGGTCACTGATTTTGGCAAGATCGCCGATCCGATTGCAGACAAACTTTTGATTGGTTCGGCGTTTATTTTGCTCTCGCCTGATCCAATTCCTTGGGTCGTCACCGCAATTGTGTTGTCACGAGAATTGATTGTCACTGCATTGCGGTTCTTTGTTATTAAGCGGGCGGTCATTCCAGCGAGCCGGGGCGGAAAAGCAAAGACTTTGAGTCAAACCATTGCAGTCGTACTGTTTTTGATTCCCACGCAATTGACGGGTCTTCTTCTAGGACCATTTGTGTTGTGGATTGCAGTTGTGCTGACAATAGTTACCGGCGTGGACTATGTCGTTAAAGCAATTCGCATCGTGCGGCAAACGGCGCCAGCAGAGGGAGCGTTGTGAATACCGACATCGATTCGTTAGTTGTAACAGTTATCGTCGCGCTCGAGGGGCGCACAGTAGCAACTGCAGAATCAATCACCGGTGGCCTGATTGGTGCCACGCTGACCTCAGTTCCCGGAGCATCCAAGGTGTACCGCGGTGGGGTTATCTCCTACGCAAGCGATCTCAAAGTCTCATTGGTTAATGTTTCTCAGACCTTGCTTGATGAAGGTGGCGCCATCCAAGCAGAAGTTGCTCTTGCAATGGCCAAAGGTGCTGCAGCCAACCTCAATGCAGACTTTGGGCTGGCTGTGACGGGTGTCGCGGGGCCAGATTGGCAGGAGGGCAGCGCTCCTGGCACGGTATACGTGGCTTGCGTAGAACGGGCAGCAGATGGCACGTTTATCGATAGCGCCATTGAGGAACTGCAACTCAACCCCGAAGTGGGCGATATTCGCCAAAATCGAGCCGAAATTCGTGAAGAAACCGTGGCGGCAGCGCTCGAGTTGCTTCTCACGTTCTTGTAGCAAAGCCTTCGCAGGCAAATGTCGCAGGTTAACGGTACGTTTGGGTTATCCCAAGAAACTGCATATTTATAGCCAATTGGAATAATTAGCGACTGAAGTGAGTTGGAATAGACACTATGACGAAAACACAGAGCACCACAGTTACACATACTTTCAAGATCGCTTCCCACACCCCGGCCCCTGGTGCGCCCCAGAACTCTGTTGCCACTGCCAGGCCAGTTGCGCACCGACCTATATTGCTACGCCATGTGATTGGCGAAGAACTACGTCGTCGTCGTCAAGAACAGCAACGCACTTTGCGTGAAGTATCGCGTGCCGCTCAAGTGTCATTGGGCTACCTGTCTGAAGTCGAACGTGGCCAAAAAGAGGCCTCTAGCGAGCTGCTTGCGTCAATCTGTAATGCGCTCGAGGCAACGTTAAGTGACTTGCTCATCGATGTCTCGGCACAGGTGGCTCAGCGCGAAGTGAAGTTTGACCGCATCCTGTCGATGTAATGCGCCTGACCGACTTTTGGGAACGAATGGAACACGCTCTCGGCTCCGCCTACGCCCGTTCCTGGGCATCAGACTTCCACGTGGCTGACTTGCAAGGTAGAACCGTCGATCAAGCCCTTGCAGAGGGCGAAGACACACTGGCTGTCTGGCGCGCGGTTCACAAGACACTGAACTTGCACCCCAAGTATCGTTAGATGCATGACCCATCCTTTGTTAAAGCCAGTGAGTACTGACCCCATCGTTCAGGCGCGCATCGACCTCGCTGCTGCGCATCGACTAGCAGTGATGTACGGCTTTAACGAAGGTATCGACAATCACTTAACGCTCATGGTCCCTGGTTACGACGACCGATTTTTTCTTGCTCCTTTCGGGTTGCATTGGAGCGAATTGAAGGCAAGCGATTTCGTTATCGTAGATTTCAATGGCAATGTCCTCGAAGGCCCAGAACACACACTGGTAGAAGACACGGCGTTCTTTATCCATGCCCCGATGCACGGTTCGAGCCGACATCTGCAGGCAGTTCTGCACACTCACATGCCCTATGCCACCGCAATCAGCATGCTCGAGGAGCCGGAACTCGAAATGGTCAGCCAAAACGCCATCAGTTTCCGTGACAACACTTTCTACGACTGTGAGTACAACGGTTTAGCTCTGGACAAGAGTGAAGGCGAACGCATGGCGCGAGCTCTTGGAGAAAAGGATGTCTTGCTGCTGCGTAACCATGGGATTGTCACAACCGGTAAAACAGTTGCCGACGCCTGGCAGTTGCTGTATTTCTTCGAACGAACTGCTGAGTCCCACGTTTTAGCGATGTCGATGGGTCGGGCCTTTCGCAAGGTGGAAAAGGACATCGTTGATGCCACTGTCGAACAGATGGCAGCCTCACCAACTGTCATGGGTGTGGATCGAGCCGCACTGCATTTCGCTGCTTTGAAGCGGATTCTTGACCGCTCACAGCCCGAATACGCCGCTTAATTGCCCCATGCCTAGTGCGCGACACGCCCACAGGCCTTCCTAGTAGCAATTCGAACACTTGTTCGATAATGTTGGGTCCAAGCAATAAAACCGCAGAAAGTACAGCGGATTGTGCTCGGTACGGCTATCGAACTCTGCGATTCAACAGCCTGACCGAACCCACAATTCCTGGTTAGTAAGTCGGCGGTGTCGGAGGTCACTCATACGGTGACGTTCACACCAAAACAACGAGGAGTAAGACATGGCCGCTCAGCGCGCACCTAAAGAACCAACATCGTCACACAGCGATCGGGACAAAGCTCTCGACACTGCTTTGGCTCAAATTGAAAAGCAATTCGGAAAAGGCTCAATCATGCGCCTTGGACAGGAAGAACGAGTTCCTGTTGAAGTCATCCCCACAGGTTCCATTGCATTGGACATCGCTTTGGGTATTGGTGGCTTGCCACGTGGTCGCATTGTAGAAATTTACGGTCCAGAATCATCAGGTAAGACCACACTCGCGCTGCATGCAATTGCCAGCGCTCAACAATTGGGTGGCATTGCAGCATTTGTCGATGCCGAACACGCCTTCGACCCAGAGTATGCCAAGCGTCTTGGAGTCGATATTGATAACTTGCTCGTGAGCCAACCCGATACCGGTGAACAAGCTCTTGAAATCGCTGACATGTTGATTCGGTCAGGTGCTCTTGATCTGATCGTTATTGACTCAGTCGCGGCACTCGTTCCACGTGCTGAAATCGAAGGTGAAATGGGTGACAGTCACGTTGGTCTGCAAGCGCGATTGATGTCACAGGCGCTGCGCAAGATCACAGGCGCCCTGAGTAACAACAACACAACCGCAATCTTCATCAACCAGTTGCGTGAAAAAATTGGAGTGATGTTCGGTAGTCCAGAAACGACAACAGGCGGTAAGGCCCTTAAGTTCTACGCTTCCGTGCGTTTGGACATCCGTCGCATTGAAACGCTCAAGGATGGAACTGACCCAGTCGGTAATAGAACGCGAGTCAAAGTTGTGAAGAACAAAGTGGCTCCTCCGTTCAAGCAGGCTGAATTCGACATCATGTATGGCGAGGGAATCTCGCGCGAAGGCGGCATTCTGGACATGGCGGTCGAACACGGCATGGTGCGCAAAGCTGGCGCGTGGTACACCTACGAAGGTGATCAACTTGGCCAAGGTAAAGAGAATGCACGTCAGTACCTCAAGGACAACCCAGGGCTAACAAACGACCTCGAGAAGATGCTGAAAGAGAAGTTGATTTTGACTCCCGGCAAGGCAGACCTCCAGGTGGTTCCAGAAGCAATTGATGAGGATCTGGAAGACTAATGAAGAACGTGGACGAAACGGATCAGCCGAAGGCTGATCCGTTTTCGTTTGCCAAAGCCATCGCCTTACGCCAGCTCAATCTGATGCCACGCTCTCGTAAAGAATTGGCCACCAAAATGGCAGCCAAAGGAGTTACTGAGGAAGTGTCGCTGGCGGTACTTGAGCGACTTACAGAGGTGGGTTTAGTCGATGACCGCGGTTATGCCGAACTTCTGGTGCGTAGTAAAACTAAAGTAAAGCGCCTGTCGCGACGAGCATTGCGCATGGAATTGCTGAAAAAGGGAATCGACCCCGAGATTATTTCGCAGGTGCTTGCCAGTGTCACAGACGATGACGAGATTCAAATGGCACGTGAATTGGTTGAGAAGAAGATGCGCAGTCTGACCAAAGTGGACCCTGTGGTGGCACAACGTCGTCTTTCGGGTCAATTGGCTCGCAAAGGGTACTCACATTCGGTGATCATGAAGGTGCTCAACGAACATTTAGACTAGGTGCATGCAGGAAACCTACGAAGTGCGCACTCTGGGATGCCAGATGAATGTGCACGACTCGGAACGGATTTCCGGACTCCTTGAAACAGCGGGTTACGTGTTAGCTGACTCCGGAAGTCAGGCTGACGTCGTCGTGTTTAACACCTGTGCCGTACGCGAGAATGCCGACAACAAACTGTATGGAGCGCTAAGCCAGCTCAAGCCTTTAAAGAAAGAAAACCCGAATCTACGCATTGCAGTCGGGGGATGTTTAGCCCAGAAGGATCGCGGCACGATTATTGATAAGGCACCATTCGTGGATGTCGTGTTTGGTACACACAATATGGATGCGCTACCTGCATTACTTGAGCGCGCCAGAGTAGAGCAAGAGGCGCAGGTTGAGATTTTGGAATCGCTCAGTGTGTTCCCCTCAACTCTTCCGGCGCGACGAGATAGCGCGAGCACTGCATGGGTTTCCATCAGTGTTGGATGCAACAACACATGCACCTTCTGCATTGTGCCAGCGCTACGTGGACGGGAAAAAGATCGTCGTCCGGCCGACATTCTTAATGAAATTCGAGTTCTGGTGGAGCAAGGAGTTCTCGAGATCACGTTGCTTGGACAAAATGTCAATGCCTACGGTGTCGAGTTCGGTGATAGGTATGCGTTCGCCGATTTGCTTCGTGCATGCGGCACTATCGACGGGCTCGAACGTGTACGGTTCACAAGCCCGCATCCTCGAGACTTTACGGACCATGTCATAGACGCCATGGCACAGACACATAACGTGATGCCTCATTTGCACATGCCGTTGCAATCTGGCTCTGATCGCATTTTGCAAACGATGCGTCGCTCTTATCGCGTTGAGAAATACATGGGAATTATCGACAGGGTGCGTAATGCGATGCCACAAGCAGCCATCACAACCGACATCATTGTGGGATTTCCTGGCGAGACTGAACAAGACTTTTTATCAACTATGGACGTTGTGCAACAGGCACGCTTTATGAATGCTTATACATTTCAGTATTCAAAACGACCAGGCACGCCAGCAGCAACGATGCCCGATCAAATAGCACCAGAGATTGTGCAAGATCGATATGAACGTCTGGTTGCTCTGGGCAATGATGTCTCGTGGCTTGAAAACAAAACATTTGTGGGTAGCACCGTTGAGGTGTTGGTGGCATCAGGCGAAGGTCGAAAGGATCAAGATACCGGGCGTGTGTCGGGTCGCGCGCGCGACTATCGACTCGTGCACATCGAGCGCACAATTGTCGGTGTGGAACAAAACATCAGACCTGGCGACATTGTGTCAGCTGTAGTCACGCATGCCGCGCCGCATCATCTTGTTGCGGACACCCTGTTGTCAGTTCGCCCGACAACTGCTGGTGACATGCACGAAATCGGTCAGCGACCAGCCACCGATGGTGTGATGCTGGGTATCCCCACGCTGCAACCCAGATAATCATGCCAAGCACTTTCGTCATTGTTGGACCTACTGCAGTAGGCAAGACTGACATCTCGCTTGCCCTGGCGCAGTTGCTCGAGAATGAGCACGGATTAGCAGAGATTGTGAATGCTGATTCAATGCAGTTGTATCGCGGTATGGACATAGGAACCGCGAAACTTCCTGTGTCCCAGCGTCGGGGAATTGTGCATCACATGCTCGATGTTTTAGACGTCACTGCGACTGCAACGGTCTCTGATTACCAAAGCCAAGCTCGTGACACTATTGCTGCGATTCATGGCCGTGGACGACATGCGGTGGTTGTGGGTGGCTCAGGACTCTTTGTTAACGCGCTTTTGGACGATATGCAGTTTCCAGCAAGTGACGAGCAAGTTCGTACCCGATTGGAAATGGAAGCGCGTAGCGTCGGATCTCAGGTGTTGTATGACCGTCTGTTTCAAGCTGACCCTCATGCTGCAAAGAACCTTGTCCCAACAAATACTCGGCGAGTCATTCGAGCACTTGAAGTTCTTGAAATCACAGGAAGTGCACCAAGCACCTCGTTAGGTGACCTTGCTGAAGTCATTCCGGCAATTCGAATCGGCCTGCGCCGTGAGCGACACGAGATTGATAGTCGTATTGAAGCGCGAGTAGAGAACATGTGGACGCTGGGCTTTGTCGATGAAGTAGAGCGGCTGCTCGATTTAGGTCTGTCACGTGGCGTGACTGCATCTCAGGCGTTGGGCTATAAGCAATTGATTGCCGCTCATGAAGGACGTTCAAGTCTTGCAGAGGCCAAACAGCTCACCGTTGCCGGAACCCGCCGATATGTCAGGCGTCAAGATTCCTGGTTTAAACGTGACCGAAAAATCACCTGGTTTGACGCTGCAACTGTGAAGCCTGCCGATCTACTCGCATTGGCACCTAGAATTGACCCATCATGAGCAATTCAACAACGTTGCGATTGCCGTACCTGAAAGGTCACGGCACGGGAAATGATTTCGTTGTCATCGAAGATCTGGATGAACAGATTGACCTGACTCCTGCGGCTGTAAAAGCGATCTGCGACCGACACTTAGGAATCGGCGCAGATGGTGTACTTCGCGTTATTCGTCAAGGTGCACATTTTTTTATGGACTATCGTAATGCGGATGGCAGCATTGCAGAAACGTGTGGCAATGGGTTGCGAGTTTTCGCACGCTATTTGATTGAGCACTCTCTGGAATCTCGTGGCACATTTGCAGTGGGTACCCGAGCCGGAATTGTTCAGATCACAGTTGACCCGGATGACACACAGTTCGACAATGTGGCGGTGCGCATGGGCTTGGCACAGTCACCTCAAAATGAAAGTGAGGCACAGGTCACCACAGATTGCGGAAGTTGGACTGCAGCCGCGCGTTTCATACCCAATCCTCATTGTGTGGCCGTAGTTGATGACATGTTCTCAGTTGGTGGACTTCATGACTGCCCAACGGTAAGTCCACACGAGGTTTTTCCTGCTGGCGCAAACTTTGAATTCGTTGAAGAACGTGGAACCCACCACATCGGAATGCGCACGTACGAACGTGGGGTAGGCGAAACTCAGGCGTGCGGGTCAGGTGCGTGTGCTGCCGCTGATGTGTGGGCTCACCGCAACAATCTCGGCGACGTATGGACAGTGCAGGTCGATGTGCTCGGTGGAACTGTCTTTGTTGATAGTGATGCTGACCGAGTTTTAACACTTCGAGGACCAGCGCGTTTTGTGTCGACCGGCGAATTGAGAGTGACATTCTGAGCGACTTCGAAGCGGAAATTTCTCTCGACCTGGAAGCGCGTCAGGGCCTGCGCCGTATCGTTGGCCTGGGTACGGAACTGCAAGACGTCACCGAAGTTGAATATCGGCAGCTGCGTTTAGAAAAAGTTGTTCTGATCGGAGTGTGGACGTCGGGAACACTAGATACAGAAGAACGTTCCATGGCCGAACTAGCTCTTCTTGCTGAGACAGCAGGTTCCCAAGTGATGGATGCGATGATTCAACGTCGAGACCGACCAGACCCTGCTAGCTATATAGGCTCTGGAAAACTCGCCGAGTTGCGCCAAGTGGTTGTAGCAACAGGGGCAGACACAGTGATTTGTAATGGGGAATTGTCGCCAGGCCAACTGCGCAAAATGGAAGAAGTGGCCAAAGTCAAAGTTGTCGATCGCACGTGGCTCATTCTGGATATCTTTGCCCAACATGCCCGTAGTCGTGAAGGTAAAGCCCAAGTAAGTTTGGCTCAAATGCAGTACATGTTGCCGCGATTACGCGGGTGGGGTGATTCACTTTCTCGTCAAACAGGTGGTCGCGTTGGTTCCCAAGGTGGAGGTATCGGAACTCGAGGTCCTGGCGAAACCAAACTCGAAACGGATCGTCGTCGCATCGGAAAATCGATGGCGAAACTGCGGCGAGAGATTGCCGATATGTCAAAAGCACGCACAACACAACGTTCCGCCCGACGTAAAGCCGAAATTCCGTCGGTTGCCATCACGGGCTACACCAATTCAGGTAAGTCGAGTTTGCTTAATCGCCTTACGCAGGCGGGTGTGCTTGTCGAGAACGCATTCTTTGCCACGCTTGACCCTACAGTTCGTCAAGCCACGACCATAACGGGACGCGAATTCACGCTCAGTGACACTGTCGGGTTTGTTCGTGACCTACCACACCAACTCGTTGAGGCGTTCCGGTCCACACTTGAGGAAGTATCTGCGAGCGATCTGATCCTGCATGTGGTTGATGGAAGTGATCCTGATCCTTATGGGCAAATTCGTGCGGTTCGCGAAGTGCTTTCCGAGATTGATGCGATTCATATCCCAGAACTCATAGTGATCAATAAATCCGACATCGCAGATTCGCAAGCGGTGCAGGAGTTGCAACTCAAGGAAAAAAATTCAGTTGTGATTTCGGCAAAATCAGGACACGGCATCGATGAGCTACTCGAATTGATTAACGAGCAACTTCCATGGCCACTGATTGACATTAAGGCGACAATTCCATACGAGCGGGGGGACATACTTTCTCGTATCTATCGCGAAGGCCAAGTGCAGAGTCGCACTGATTTAGAATCTGGAACTGTCATTATCGCTAAAGTGCCTCAGTCATTGGCAAGTGTGGTTGAGCCACTCACCAGTGACTGAGGCGTCAATCCTTGAGCGATGTACGCAAACAAGAATTAGATAACGCATCACTACGTCAGGTGAAAAAAATTATCACGAGTGATAAGCATCAAGGTTCGTGATGCAGGGTTTTCCCAGAGTTATCGCGACAAAAACTGCGTGGCGTGAACAATTGATCACATTGATTTTGAGATTTCATTTCAATTGTGAAAAAGATTCGCCCCTTGCGAGAACTAAATACTAAGTTCTCGCAAGGGGCGATTCAGTGAGCTAAACGTGCCGATTTCGGGATTATTGAACCACAGGAGTCCACAGAGGACTTGGAGTCGCTGTTGGGGACTGGAAGGTTGTGCGAACTGCCACCGAAGTACCGCTCTCACGCCCTGTGAAGTATCCGCCTGAGATGTAGTTAATGTAAGGGCTTGCATCACCCGAACTATTTGTGTCCGGTACTTGTACAGCCATGTAGTCAGGATAAGTCCAACCTGTGGTGCCACCGTTATTAGCTGAGTCACAGATCACGACGATCACTTGGCCCACGCCAGGATGGGCGTAATTAGTGCTCTTGTAATACGCAATAAACGGCATACAACCGCCAGCAACCCAGCCACTTTCGTCATGATGCCCGCGCGATTCGTTAGACGAAAGCGGCTTCACATTCTTCTTGATCTTGCTTGCAAAAGGCGCGATAGGACCTAGGTTCACCGTTGAACAGCCACTCTCCAGCAGGCAAGCAGTCAGAAAAGAGACACCTTGGAATTTGAATGAAACAAATCCGTCTTTCCATTCGCCGTTGATGTTCCAGTTGCCACCGCTGTAGGACATGTTTGCTTTGACGCGTGCAGTAGTAGAGCCGGCGTCGGTCCGGGCACCCGAATTGCCGAACGTCACTGGTCCGTCGTAGGTGGTCAAATCCACAGTTCCACGGGCCGAGGCCTGCAGTTCTGTTCCCATAAGTTCCGCGCTTGATCCACACGCGCCAAGCGTCAGTGCCGCAGCTACTGCCACAGCAGCAAAGGTCAACTTTCGGGTTTTCATATTTCCTCCACATATTATATTGGGATGGGTCTTCACGTTGCTTTTAGCAACCCACTTAGGCTAACTCACAAATGGCTGGAATGCCCCTTCTGCTGGATGAATTCTTGGCGTCATCTGTGTGAGATACCGTTGGCGGGTGACTGCCTCCACCCCCGTAGACGAAGCCCTCAATAAGGTAGTGCTGGCACTCGGCGGTTCTCCACGTGAAGGTCAACATTCCATGGCCAATGCTGTATTCGATGCTATGGCGAATGCACAACACCTGATCGTTCAAGCCGGAACTGGCACGGGCAAGTCGCTGGGCTATCTCGTTCCTGCGATAGTTCGAGCGGCAACCGGTGTGGCTGACGATGGGCACAATCGCACAGTAGTAGCCACAGCCACCTTGGCTTTGCAGCGTCAACTCATTGAGGAAGATTTACCGATGGCTATCGCGGCGCTACGTGGTGATCTCAAAAAGACGGTCTCGTTTGCGGTGCTCAAGGGGCGACATAACTATGTCTGCTTGGATAAGTTCAATCGAGATTCTCACGCATCACAGGATGACGACACTGACATGGCCCTGTTTGAGGTGTCGAATAGCCGATTAGGTAAGCAAGCCAAGGCGCTGCGCAAGTGGGTTGCAGCAACTGATACCGGAGACCGTGATGATTACCCCCATGACATTGATGGACGGTTGTGGCGTTCCGTCACGGTGTCGGGTCGTGAGTGTGTGGGCGCCGCAAAGTGCGCATGGGGGCAAGATTGCTTTGCTGAAAAAGCTCGGTCAACGGCACATGCAAGTGACATTGTGGTGACAAACCACGCTCTCTTGGTGCTGGATGTTATTGAAGGCTTGCCAATATTGCCACTACACGACGTCGTAGTGATCGATGAAGCACATGAACTTGTCGACAAAACGACAAATGCATTGGCAGGTTCACTTGATGTGGCGGCTGTTGAACGCGCAGCGAAGCTGACTCGAAAGTATGTACAGCCATCTACTCATGAACGCCTGAATGATTGCGCTGCCATTTTGGCTCAAGCGTTTGACAACATTGACACTTTCGGCACGGTCACCCGCATCGAGGAAGTTGTTGGAACCTTACATAGCGCGCTTACAGATTTGCGCGATGTATGCAAGGTGGCACTTAACGAAGTATCGACCTCATCTCAGGATGATCCACAAATTGCTGCCGCCAAGAAAAGAGGCAAAGCAGAATTGCAAGAACTTGCAAATGTGTGTTTGCTGTTGTTGAGCAACGATGAGCTTGGCGTGAACTGGCTCAATACCGAGCGAGCACCGATAATTCATCATGCACCGCTTACGGTTGCCGAATTTTTGCGAGAGTCACTTTTTGAGCACACAACGGTGATCTTGACTAGTGCAACATTGTCAGTTGCGGGCAAGATGGACGTCGTAGCCCGCTCCGTTGGATTAACTCCAGATCCCGCAGCCCGTCATAACCAAGATGGAGTTGATGAACCGTCGAGTGTGGCGCCCCTGAAGTGGACGGGACTCGATGTCGGTAGCCCATTTGACTACGCGCGACAAGGAATTTTGTACTGCGCGGCTCATCTTCCTGCACCATCGTCTACAGGGGTGGCCCAAGAAGCTCTGGACGAACTTGCCGAACTGATCGAGGCTGCAGGCGGGCGTACCTTGTCGTTGTTTTCATCGTGGCGAGGTGTCGAGCGGGCTGCCGAATACTTGGAGGTGCGCTTCCGTGGCCGCGATGATCGCCCGTTGATAGTGGCACAAAAGGGCGATTCCGTTTCTGACTTGGTGCGACGCTTCAAGCAAGAGCCCCGATCAAGTTTGTTAGGCACCGTGTCGTTGTGGCAAGGCATAGATGTGCCTGGTACGACGTGCACATTGGTGACCATTGACCGGATCCCATTCCCACGTCCAGACGACCCAGTAATGTCGGCGCGTTCTGCACGTATTGATGCAGCGGGTGGGAGCGGATTTGCTGCGGTGCAGATTCCGCGCGCTGCGCTGTTACTTGCCCAAGGAGTTGGTCGACTTATTCGTTCGACACAAGATAGGGGAGTTGTTGCCATCCTTGACAGTCGTTTGGCGACAAAAAATTATGGTTCAACGTTGCGTAACAGTTTGCCCGCGCTCTGGTACACAATTGATAAGGAACTCGTAGCGGCGTCGTTGCGAAACTTGGATGCTGAAGCAACGGCCATTTCTGACTGACGTTGACGTTGCAGTGTTAAACCTTGCGAAGAACCGAAACCACTTTGCCCATAATGACAGCGTTGTCGCCTAAAATCGGTTCGAAGGCTGGGTTATGCGGCATCAACCAGACGTGTCCGTCACGCTTCTTGTATGTCTTGACGGTTGCTTCATCATCAATCAGGGCAGCAACAATGTCGCCATTTTCGCACGTGGGTTGTTGTCTGATGACGACAAAGTCGCCGTCGCAAATTGCTGCATCCACCATTGAGTCACCCTTAACAGTGAGCATGAACAACGTGCCTTCACCAACAAGTGATTTAGGAAGCGGAAAAACATCCTCCACTACTTGCTCAGCAAGAATTGGTCCACCTGCAGCAATTCGGCCAACAAGGGGTACATAAGCGGCCGCGGGGTTGAGATCGCCATGGGCAAGATATTCGGGGGTGCCTTCGGGAGTGCGCACATCTAACGCGCGAGCACGTGTGGCGTCACGATTGATGTAACCCTTAGCTACCAGCTGGCCAAGTTGGTGCGACACGCTTGACGAGCTGGATAGCCCAACTGCGTCGCCAATTTCCCGCACACTGGGCGGATATCCGCGGTCGGCGGAGGTGGCGGTGATGAACTCTAAAATCTT
>Ga0194048_10000273_pt1 | contig 24473 bp, 32 predicted proteins | sample JunL225m_MetaG_FD_161685 | JGI IMG/M metagenome (GOLD analysis project Ga0194048, IMG submission 161685) | Anoxic zone freshwater microbial communities from boreal shield lake in IISD Experimental Lakes Area, Ontario, Canada - Jun2016-L222-5m | ecosystem: Environmental > Aquatic > Freshwater >...
TCACGACCAACCTGGGACGATATTTTCAAGCTGCTTGCGAGTGATTACGCCGACCTTCAGACTGGTGCCGATCACGCCCCAAACGGGCGGCGCCGCTCGATCGAATCGGGAGTGATGTAGGCGTTGAACGTCGTCGACGTGACACAGTGGTACGCACCTAAGTCCGGGGGCATTCGGACCTACCTGCACGCCAAGGCTGCGTTTGCCCAAGCGCAGCGATTACGGCACGCGATGGTGGTGCCAGGCACGACGGCGAAGGTCGATCGCGTCGCCCGTACGCCGATCGTGGTCGTGCCGGGGCTGCCAACGGCGCAGGAGACGGGGTATCGGTTGATCCCTCATCCTCGTCCGATCATGCAGGCTCTCGATCGCCTCCAGCCGACCGTGTTGGTGATCCACGACGCGACGGCATTCCCGCGTCGACTCTGCCGCTGGGCGCATATGCGCGGCATTCCCGTCGTGCTGATCGTGCACTCGGAGATCGAGTCGGGCGCGGCCGGGATGCCCACGCCGTTGCGTCTCCCGGCGCAACACGTTTTGCGGATCCTTCAATCGCGTGGTCTTGATGGCCCCGATGCGGTGATTGCTACGTCGCAGGCCGTAGCCACGCGCCTGCGTGAGCGGAGCGACGCGCACATCTATGTGTCGCCGCTCGGTGTCGATACCGAGACCTTCCATCCACGTGCCCCCGAGGTCGACTATCGCCGGCAGTTTGCTGAGCCGAATGAGACCTTGCTCGTCCACGCGGGCCGACTCTCGTCCGAAAAGCGTCCAACCCTTTTGATCGACGTGCTCGCTGGCCTACAGAGCGACTGCGTGCTCGTGATTGCGGGCGCCGGCTCGGCCGAACCGGAGATGCGACGACGGGCCGCCGAGCTCGGCGTCACGAAGCGCGTCCGCTTTCTTGGCCACCTTGAGAGACGGTCCGACTTGGCCCGCCTTTACACCAACGCGGACTGCTTCGTGCATGTCAATTCGGGCGAGACCTTTGGGCTCGCGCCTCTTGAGGCAGCTGCCTGTGGCTGCCGCGTCGTCTTGCCGGCAGACTGCGGCGTCGCAGAGGTGGTGTCGCTCGACGGTTTCCATACGGTCGAGCCCAATAGCGTCTCGGCGTTGATCAGCGGCGTCAGCCACGCGCTGACACAACCAGCGCCAGTACCCGAACTCGACCAGTTGTCGTGGTCGCGTACGTTCGACCGCGAATGGGCTCTCTACGGCCTGCTCGCGGGCCGCGCCGCGGAGGGTCAGCACGCCGCGTGAGTCGACGCCACGTATTCGCCATTCACGATGTCGCGCCGAGTCGTTTTGCCGAGGCCGTCGAGTGGCGTCGCCTGATTGGTGAGCGGACGCAGGGTCCAGTCAGTCTCTTGATCGTCCCCCGCTTCCACCTGATCGACGAATGGACGGAGCCAGTCACGACGTGGCTGCAAGCCGTCATCACCCAAGGAGATGAGCCTGTGGTACACGGATACTCCCATGCGGCAACGCGACGTGGCGACGAACGTGAGTTTCGGACCCTTAGTGATGGCGCAGCAGCCGCACGAATGCAACTCGCGCGACAAGCGCTAGTGACGCTCGGTGTGGACTGTCGCGGGTTCATCGCTCCGTGTTACGCGGCGCCACGCCTGTCGAGTCGGGCGCTGCGCATCGCTGGCCTGAATTGGTGGGCGACGCGGGTTTCACTCAATACTGCGACCCGTTCAATCACCGTTCCGAGCCTCGGTGTCGGTGCCTCAACGGCTACCCGGCGCGCCATTACACCCACGGCTGTCCGCCTCGCTAGCCATGCAATCCGTCGTGCTCCTCGCATTCGCATCGATCTACATCCAGCCGATCTGCATCACCCTCGGCTGCGTGCCGCGGGCATCGAACTGATTGAGCGCGCGGTCGAGCAGCATGGGGAGACAGTGACGCACAGCGCCATGCTCGACGAAGATCCCGACGGCTCAGATCGCGTTTAACGCCCGCCGAGATCTCCGCTGAAACCGATGCGGATGCCAGTGTCGGCGGTAATCGCAGAGGCCGGCTCGGGCACATCCGCAACGGCAAACCGACGGTGCTCGTTGCCGTCGGCCTTGCCGTCACTCATCGTGCGCGTGGCAAGGCGCGCGTACATCTCCTCCAGCAACGCTGGCACATAGCGCGCGCTACGAAAGTCGCCACGGTCGTGCACCGCTACGAAGTGCTCCAGCAGCGCTGCCTCAACAGGCTTGGGCACCGCGATCTGCAGATCCGCCGCACCGCGCTCAAAGATCGCAACAAGCTCGTCGGCCGTGTAACGCGGAAACTCGAGCGCAGCGGCGCGGGCATAGACAAATGCGGGGTAGTGCAGTGCAATCGCATCGACCGCATCCGTGGGGCCAGAGACGATGCAGGCGAAGGGGACGGGACGCGCTTCGACTGCCGCCGCGATCGCGGCCAAAGCGACGATCCCTTGATCCTCGGGCACCAGGGGAATCAGCTGCTCGGCATCGTCGACAAAGAGGATGCCACCGCTGGCGGCTGTTACTGCGGCCAGAACGCGAGCCTGCGTCTCCTCGGCGGTCGCGCCAACAAGATCGCCTCGCTGCACCTCCACGACCTGCCCCGTCGGCAACAGTCCAAGGGCGACGTAGAGCCGACCAATCAGTGCGGCCACCTGATCCTCCCCCGTGCCTGGATCGCCCATAAACATCAGGTCGAGATCGTGCGCAATGATCGGCTCACCATCAGTCACCCGCACGCTATTGAGCTGATGAATCGCCACGAGCCGCTCGACGCCAGCCTTGACAGGAGCGAGCCCCACGAGCGCATCGAGTTCGGCCAAGAGGTCAGGAATCGCGTCGGTAGCCACGGCCGAACTCTACCCACAGCCAGCCGCTACGCCGTGATCAGCCCCCGACGATCGCGGCAACACCGGCCAACGCAATGACTGCTCCGATGCGTTGCGTCAACGCGAGGTGCTCACCGAGTCGGATCCGTGCCAAGAGAATCGTGACGACCGGGTACAAGCTCGCCAATACGACCGCGAGACTAAAGTCGCCAACCGACGAGGCGTAGGCGAAGAGCAGTAGCCCCATCGTGTCCATGATGCCGATCGGTGCGATCGCGCGAAACGCGCCTTTTGGTGGTTTGCTCGCTCCTCGCACGCGGACGACGAACAGCGCCACCAGCAGAATTGGCAGTGACACGCTGCGCTGAGCCGTGACACCCCAAAGCCCGGATTGGTCAGAGGCAGCATCGAGCGCGATGTACATGATCGTGCCGACGAGAATTGCGCACAAGGCAATCGGCACCGCGCCGTACTTGCCGTGCTTCGAATCGCCTTGAGAGGCGTGCCGACTCACCAGCACCACGCCGGTGATGGCGAGAGCCAAGCCAATCACCTGGAGTGCCGCCGGACGTTCGCCATTCTTAAACACCGCAAACAGGACCGGGCCGGCGGACGACATCGCCAGAATCGGTGCGATCACACCCATCGGGCCACGCGAGAGTGCTGCGTAGAACAGCACGTGCCCACCACTTCCGGCGATACCAGCCACGATTGCAGGGATCCAGATGTGCCAGCCTGGAAAGGCATCCCGGAAAAACACCATCGGCACGAGCAGCACCAACGTACCGACGATCTGGGCGAAGGCGGCGACGACAAGTGGGCCGACAAACCGCGCACGAAGCGCCGCCTGGAAGTCCGCCACGCCCCAGATCACGGATGCACTCAGTGCAAGAAGAGGCGCCAGCATCGAATCAGCCTATCGGCTTCGTTAGGGAGTGACGCCGAGGGCGGCAGCCAGACCAAGCCGTACGTCATGAAAGTTCTCGAACGGGAGGTACGCGTAGCCCTCACTCTCAAGGTGCTCGGCGAGTGATGCGCGGGCGAAGCGAATGTCGGCATCCTCGGCCGCACACAGGTCGGATGGGCCGTCACCGACGTAGGCGATGCTGCGACCGGCCGCGATGTCCCGCACCTCCGCACGCTTGCAGGCCACGCCGCACAGGTCGCACTCGGCACGACCACGCAACTGCACGCGCATGCCCTCCGGGCCGAACGTGACGGAGTGCGCGTAGATCGGTAGGTCGTAACCGTGCGCCTGCAGATAGGGGTGCATCAGATTGTCGAAGCCCGACGAGACGATCACGGCCTCGATGTCGTGCTGATCACAGAAGGTGAGGAGCTCGGGCACGCCGGGCCGCACGTTGACGGTGTCGATCAGAAACGCCACGACCTCGTCCTGGGTCGCCGTAATCGGCGCAACCTGACGCGCGAGTGTCTCATCGAGCGTGATGTCGCCGCGCGCGAACGCCGCGTCGACCTCCTCGAAGACAGCGGGGGCATAGTGCGCGCAGAACCAGTCGACCGTGTCCTTGTCGGCGAGCGTGCCGTCGAAATCGATCGCGAGCAGCATCGGCATCACGCCACCTCGCCGAGACGTGCAATGCAGACGGCGCGGGTGCGCGCGCCCTCCACCGTCGTCACGACAGCGTGCCGCCCTCGGCCTGGCGCGCAATCGCGCGGAGAAGCGATGAGCGCACGAGACCCGATGCGGGCTTGACGAGGCGCCAATAGAGCCCAAAGTGACGCTTTGCGAGCGGTCCCACCACGATCCGCGTCTCGGTCACGAGCAGCGTTCCATAATCGGCGCCAGCACAGCGGATGCTGACGGCAACCTTGACCTGGTCGAGAGCCTCGGCCGCGACGAATTCCTCTGCCGTGTAGACACTGTCTCCGGGCTCGCCACCGGGCCAGGGGCGGCCAATAAAGCCGAGGCAGACCTCTCGCTCGCTCTCGCCAAGACGTACGAAGCCAGGCTCAAAGTCGCCCGTCTCGACGAACGGCTTGTGCTGGCCGAGGCTGGCACCAAACGTTCTCGCTGCGACCAACGCACGCGCCACATGCGCGTCATCGAGCGAGGTAGCGCGGATCGAAGCGGCAACGCGATCGGGCGATGCGGCCACGTCAAGTCCCTGCACGGTGCGGTCCGTCCACGTCGGGACGAGCGTGTCGAGCAACGTTGGTATGGCGGCGTCGGATGCCATCGGGCGCATCGTATGGGAGAATCTCACGTATGGAGCCCACCGAACGCGACGTGGACCGCCTGATCGGTCCCGCTACACCACATTTTGCGTACCAGATTCGACAGCGCGTCGAGAATCTGATCGTCGACCTACCGTCGGATCATCGCGTCCGCGCCTATGCCGATGAGCGCCTCGCGCTGCTTGACGGCCTTGGCTACACGTCGTCCAAGGGCGACTGGGGCGATCCCAGCACTCCCGCGTGAGCGGCTCGCTCGACGGCCGCCTGGCGCTCGTAACCGGCGGCTCGCGTGGCATTGGCCGCGCGATCACGCTCGATCTCGTCCAGCGCGGTGCCACGGTTGCCTTCTCGTACCTTCGCAATAGTGATGCCGCCGAGGAGACGCTGGCGCAGGTCAAGGCGCTTGGCGGTACCGCCTATGCGATCAAGGGTCGCATCGACGATACCGACCGCTGCAATGCGCTCGTCGATGAGGCCGCTGAACAGCTCGGCGGACTCGACCTGCTCGTCTCCAACGCCGCCTCGGGTGTGATCCGTCCTGTGATGGAGCTGACCGAGAAGCACTGGGACTGGACGCTCGACACCAACGCACGTGCCCTGATGCTGCTGTCACAGCGTGCCGCGCCCCTGATGGAGGCCCGTGGCGGTGGTGGCATCGTTGCGATCTCCTCGCTCGGCTCCTTCCGTGTGCTCGAGAACTACACCCTCGTCGGTGTCTCAAAGGCGGCCCTCGAGGCCTGCGTCCGCTACCTCAGCGTCGAACTCGCGCCGATGGGCATCCGCGTCAACGCGGTCTCCGGCGGCGTGGTCAACACCGACGCCCTCGACAACTTTCCAAACAAGGACGAGATGCTCGCAATGGGCGAGCGTACGCCTGCTGGTCGCATCGTCGAGCCGCAAGACCTCGCCAATGCCGTTGCCTGGCTTGCGGGGACAGAGTCCACGATGATCGTCGGCCAGACGCTGATCATCGACGGCGGCTACTCGCTGCCTGCCTGAGTCAAAGCGTCACACTCGGGCGCGCTTTTTCCCCTATCGTGTGACGTATGACGAAACGTATGACACTCCCCGCGCGTCGCTGATGGCAGCCCGCCCAATCAGCGTGCGACTCTCCGAGGACATGCTGTCCGCAATGGACCGTTACCTCGCCAGCCCGGACGCAGCAGCAACGATCCGCACGCGCACACAGCTGATCCAAGCCGCCCTCGACATGTGGCTGCAGGCCGACGAAGCGGCGCGCATCGACGCCGCCATCGTCGCCGGCTACACGCGCTTTCCCGTGGGTCCGGAAGAGCAAGAGTTTGGTCGCATCTCCGACCTCGCACAGAAGGACCTTGACGAGTGGTGAGTCGCGGTGAGATCTGGTGGGCTCGACCGAGCGGAGAGAAGCGGCGTCCGTACCTCGTGTTGATGCGAGATACGACGATCCCTCACGTCGACCGCGTGATTTGTGTTCCCGCCACAACACGACTGCGTGGCCTCAACTCCGAGATTGCACTCGACGAACACGACGGAATGCCCCGCTCGTGCGTGTTGTCCACAGACAACATTTCACTGATCGATCATCGCCAGTTCGAAGAGCGAATCTGCACCCTGCCACCACCTCGTATGCGCGAGGTCTGCCGAGCGCTGATGGTCGCAACCGGCTGCGCCTAGCGTCGGCGCTAGGCCTTCGGTGTCTGCGGGGAATTCGAAAACATCCCCTTCGACAGGCTCTCGCCACCATCGAGCACGAGCGTCTCACCGGTGATGTAGCCACCCTCGTCCGACAGTAGGAAGCGTGCGCTGTCGGTGATGTCCTCAAGCGTCGCAAAGCGTTGCAGCGGAATGCCGGCCGTCATCGCCGCGCGAATCTCCTCGGTTGGGAAGAGGTTTGCCGAGGCCGCCTCGGTCTCGGTTGGTCCCGGGGCGAGCGCGTTGACGCGAATGCCCAGCGGCGCCCACTCAACGGCGAGCGTCTTAGTGAGGTTCCAGACACCGGCCTTGGCCGCCGCGGAATGCGCCGTGCTGGGATTGCCCGTCCAGGCGTAGGTCGCGATGATGTTGAGAATCGAGCCCGTGTCCTTGGCCGCGTTCGGAAAGCCGAGCGCGAAGGCGCGCGAGCAGTAGAAGGTGCCGTTGAGGACGATGTCGATGACGGCCTTCCAGCCGTTCGGCGACATGTCGATCGCGTTGGCGACAAAGTTGCCCGCCGCGTTGTTGACGAGCGTGTCGGGCGCACCGAAGGCCGCCGTTGCTCCCGCAAAGAAGGCGTCGATCTGCTCGGGGTCGCGCACGTCGCACTGGAAGGAGGCGCACTCCCCACCTGCTGCCTTGACGAGTTCGACGGTCTCCTCGAGTGGCTCGGGTCGGCGACCGCAGATCGCAATCTTCGCGCCACGCGAGCCAAGATCGATCGCCATCGCACGACCCATGCCGCTGCCACCGCCGGTAATCGCGACGACGCGTCCCTCAATCCCTCGACTCATGTTGCGTCCTCCGTCTCGATGGCGATGTTGCCGGTGACAGGCACAAGGTACTGCGCCACCACGTCGTCTGCGAAGGCGGCGGCCGGCCCCATGGCGAGCTCGACAGCCTCCCGGAAGCGATCGGGTGCGCCGTCGCGCGAGAGAATGCGGATGGCGCCCCACAACGATTGCGCCAACGGCTCGAGCGGATCGACACCTTGCCCGGTCAGGCGTGCGGAGACCTGCCCCGCCGCCTCCTTGAGCAGATCGAAGCGATCGCCCACCAGTCCAGCAGCTGCCGCGAGCTGGTCGAGATAGGTCGGATCGGCAACGCGAATACCCGTCACGAGTGGCTGCAGCGCCTCAACGGCCTGATACGCCGCGTGGGTCGCGAGCTCGGCTTCGGCCTCCCCCAGTTCGCCGGCCATGCGCCAGGCATCGGCCAGCGCGGGCATTGCCTCATCGACCGAGAGCGCCGAGGCTGACTCTTCCGCAGCCTCGCAAATTGCGGTCAGTTCTACCGTCTGCCGGATTGCATCGTGGTCTTCCAGCGGCGTGCCCGCTTCGTCGATGACGACCCAACCAAGCGCATCGCCGTTCGGAACGGCACATACGAAGACGACACCACTGCGGAGGTCGCGGGCCGGAACCACCGCTGTGGGTGGTCGGCCGAAGCGTTCTTCGATATGGGCTGCGGCGGCTTCGATCGCGATAAGTTCCATGCCGTGAAAGTATCGCGAATCACACCAATCCGGGTAGGCGGCAGTCCCGGGGACACGTTCGGGTAGGATTGAGACATGGCACAGACCTCTGAGCAGCAAGCACCCGTCACCACCATCAACGACGCTGTCGTTGAGTGGCGTCGCGAGACGCTAGAGCGAGCCGGACTCGACAACGAGCGCGCTGAGCGCATCGCTGCATCCGACGCCGACCTGCACGAAGCGGTCCGCCTTCTCGAGCAGGGCTGCGCGCCCGAGTTGCTCGAGCGCATCCTGCTCTAGGCCGCTACGGCAAACCCGGGGCGCCGCCCGTAGGCGACGCCCCTGATGCCGATTAGGCGGGTGCTGCTTCCTTGCGACGCAGGATCATCACGTCGTAGAGCAGCGCGGCGATGATGCCGCCAACGACCGGTCCAACGATGTAGAGCCAACCGTTCGACCAGTTGCCCGAGACGAGCGCGGGGCCGAACCAACGAGCCGGGTTCATCGCGCCACCCGTCATTGGTCCACCCATCAGGATGTCGAAGAAGATCACGAAGCCGATCGGGAGACCGGCGACGATCTTGAAGGCACCACGTCCATCGACGGCCACGGCAAAGACCGTGAAGACGAGGAAGAACGTCAGGATGCCTTCGAGTAGGAGTCCCTGGCCGGAGGTATGACCGGCGGCCAGCGATGGCGTGCCAAGACCCGTTGCGTCTTTGACGACCGTGTCGTAGAGCACGGTCAACGCAAGCGCAGCAACCGTCGCGCCGACAAGCTGAACAACGACGTATGCCGCCCAATCAACGGGCTTGATCTTACGCGTCACGAGCAAGGCTGTTGAAACGGCGGGGTTGAAGTGACCACCGGAGATATGGCCGAGCGCGGAAACCATCACCGCGATCACGAAGCCGTGCGCGGCTGCGATCCCGACGAGTGCGCCACCGGTCGGATCCCACTGCGCCATCGTCATGATCGAGCCCGCGCCGATGAAGATCAGTGCGAACGTGCCCACGAATTCCGCGAGCAATCGTGCTGGTGCGTTTTCCACCAGATATGCCTCCTGCGGGACTCTCTCCCACGTCGATTACGGGACGACCTTCGCCCGTATTCGCCATTTCCCTGCCGATACCGCGAAGATGCAACAGATGTTTGCCTTCACGCACGATCGTTGGAGCTTTCCGCTTCCGCCGACGAATCGCTTTCCTCAAGAGAAGTACCGGCTGGTGCGTGAGCGCGTCGAGCAACTGCCCGGCATCGACGTCTTGGAGGGTGCGCCAATCACGTGGGACGACGCCTTGCTCGTGCACGAGGCGGAGTGGATCCGTCGCATCCGGCATGGGCTCCTGACGCGCCGCGAGGAGGCAGCACTCGGCCTGACGTGGTCGCCCGAGTTGGCGCAACGAACCTTGCACGCAACCGGGTCGACGGTCGCCGCAACGCGCGCAGCGTTGTCGGATGGCGTGGCTGCTGCACTCGGTGGCGGCACCCATCACGCGCATCGTGCCGTCGGACGGGGTTATTGCCTCGTCAACGATATCGCCGTATCGCTCGAACTTATTCGTTTGGATGGATTCATCGGTAAATGCCTAATCCTTGATCTCGATGTACACCAGGGTGACGGCAACGCCGATTGCTTCGCCAACGACCCCGACGTGGTTGTCGTGTCGATCCACGGCGAGCAGAACTATCCCTTCGTACGCGTGCCGAGCGACATCGACGTCGACGTGCCCGACCGCACCGGCGACGACGACTATTTGGCACTGCTCAACGGCGTCCTCAACGACCTCGACGACCTCGACCACCACGCCCCCTTCGACCTCGCCTTCCTCCTTTGTGGAGCCGACCCATGGGAGGGCGACCGACTCGGCCGACTCTCCCTGACACTGCCCGGGCTCGAGGAGCGCGACCGCCGGGCAATCTCCTGGATCCGCGATCGGGAGATCCCGCTGGTCGTCACTCTTGCGGGTGGCTACGGAGAGCCAATCGAGACGACTGCCGATATTCAGGCTCGCAGCGTGGCGCTCGCAGCCGAGCGCGGCTGATCCCACCTCAGCCGCTGTCAGACACGCTCAGGGGTCGCACCGGTCAAGGTCGTCCCCCGCATCTCGACGAAGTCTGGTGCGGGCACAAAACCAAGCGCACGATTGATCCCCCGCATCGCCTCGTTACCAATTGCGTTCTCGGTGGCCATGCGCTGTGCGCCGCGGTCGAGCGCCCAGGCAATCGCCGCAGCCTTGAGTGCCTTCGCGATCCCTCGCCCACGCCAACCACGCCGGATCCCCGTCATCAGATGACTGACGACGACGCCCCGCTCTGCGTTGACTAACCGGCAGTACCCAATCACCTCGTCGCTCACAACTGCCAAGAGGTACCCGTCGAGTGGCCCGTCTGGAATGTCGACATCGCGCATGCGCCACTCCTCGAATGAGCCAGCCGAGACGGGCTCGGGGTCGGGCAGGTCGGCAAAGGTCTCCACGGCCGTTTCGTACGCGCTCAGCCGCAACTCGGGCTCGGCCGCCAACGACGAAATTCGCACGCCCTCGGGCAGCACGATCGGTGGCGCCACCACACCAGCCAGCGGCAACTCGACGCAGGCCATGCGGTCGTACTCCGTAAAGTCGCGATGCTGCAGAAATTCGATGCCCTCTGGGCGATCGCCACGACACGGGAGTTGGAGCCGCGAGCGACCAATCAGTGGTGCCGTCTCCTCTGCCCAGGCCAAGAGTTGACTGCCAATCCCTTGGTGCCGGTACGACTCTCGTACACCCAACTCGCACCACGCCGTCGGATCATTGATCGGCAGCACCCAGATGCGACCCACCGAGACGAAGCCAACCGGCTCGCCCTCCAGCATTGCCACCACACGACGCAGCGTCGGGTCGAGCGCGAGCGCAGACAGCATCTGGTCGGACGAACGCGACCACTCGGGCATCAGCTCCAGCGTCAGATCGCCGAAGACATCTAGTAGAGCACGATCCGTGCCAACATCGACGAGCTCGAGGCTCGCCACGTCTAGCGTCCTTGGAACTTCGGCTCGCGCTTCTCGGTAAAGGCGCGTAGCCCCTCTTTTGCGTCCTCGGTCGAGAAGAGAATCGAGAAGAGGTCGGCCTCGACCTTGTAGTTCGTTGCCAGGTCGCCGGCCAACGCACGATTCGTCGACTCCTTCGCGTAGGCAATCGCAACGGGACTCTTAGCGGCAATGTTGCGTGCCATCTCGAGTGCTTTCGGCATCAGCTCTTCGAGCGGCACGACGTGCTGTGCCAACCCGCGCGCCAGCGCCTCATCAGCCTTGACGCGACGGCCCGTAAAGATCAGCTCTTTGGCGAAACCCATTGAGGTCGTCCGGGCAAGCCGCTGCGTGGCTCCCCAGCCCGGCATGATGCCGAGGTCGACTTCGGGCTGACCAAAGACCGCATTTTCCGAGCAAATCCGAATGTCACACGCGAGCGCCATCTCCGAGCCGCCGCCAAGCGCATAGCCATTGACGGCCGCAATCGTCGGGGCCTGCATCGTCTCCAGCAGTCCAGCACATTCGTGGCCAAGCTCGGCGTAGGCGCGAGCCTCAAGCGGCGTCTTGGTTGCCATCTCGCCGATGTCGGCACCAGCGATAAAGGCCTTATCGCCCGCACCGGTCAAGATCAGACAGCCAATCGTCGTATCGCGTGCGATCGCGGCGAGTTCGGAGCGCAACTCCTCGAGCAGCGCAGACGACAGCGCATTGAGCGCCTCCGGGCGGTTGATGGTGAGGATCGCAACACGATCCTCACGGCGGACTTCAATCGACATCTGGTGTCCCCTCTCGCCTAGACCGCAGCCTGGGCGGATAGGAATTCGACAATCGCGCCGGTCGGCGATCCGGGCGTAAAGACTTCGGCCACGCCAAGTCGCTTGAGTTCTTCGGCGTCGTCGGGTGGAATCGTGCCGCCCACCACAACACAGACGTCGTCGATACCGCGTTCGCGCATCAGTTCGAGAATGCGTGGCACGAGCGTCATGTGCGCGCCCGACAGCACCGAGATACCCAAGGCGTTGGCGTCTTCCTCGAGGACGGTCTCCACGATCTGCTCAGCGGTCTGATGCAGGCCCGTATAGATGACCTCCATGCCTGCGTCACGCAGCGCACGGGCGATCACCTTCGCACCCCGATCGTGCCCGTCTAGGCCGGGCTTGGCAATCACGACTCGCATGTGGCGTTCCATGGGGGGAGATTGTAGACGGCACACGGCTCGCGGATGCACCAAGTACCCTGTGCACATGTCTCGGATGTCGATGCGCGCTCTCGCTGTCACTGTTCTCTTGATCGCTGTTGCACTACTCGCAGCGTGTGGTGGTGAAGACGGCACGAAATTTGATCAGCAGGGCGCGCCCTTCACCTTCTCGTACCCCAAGGACCTCCAAAAGGTCTTCGCTAATACGGGCCGCGAGATCCAAGGGCTCAATCCGGAGTACCGCGTGGCCCTCGGCACGGACGAGACCAATGTCGTGGTGGTTGCGACCTACAAGCTCGCCAAAGACGTCCGCAAGGTCAGCAAAACGAACCTGTCGATCGCTGTCGAGCGTTCCGCTCGCGCATTGGCACGCGCCATGAACGCGGAGATTCCCAAGAAGTCGTCGACAGATCTCGGCGAGCTACCCGCCACCCAATTCGAGTTCGTCACCAAGGATCGCTCCCTCACCACGCGCCTCGTCTACGCCTTCCAGGGCAAGACGCAGTACTTCGTCCGCTGCCAGTGGAACGAGAGTGGCAAGGACACGATCCCTGCGGCCTGCGATCAGGTCACGAAGACCTTCGCGCCGAACTAAGCCAGCTGCACGAAGCTCGCAGCTGGAGCCGAGCAGCGGCGACCGTCACATCGTCAATCGGCGCGATCCTGCGTGAACGACGTACGTGATAGCACCATACTTAGGAGATCAAGCGAGCCTCCGGCGAGGCTCTGCGCAAAAACCGTCTCCCTGTGTCACTCCGCACCGGGCCCCGTGACGCGATTGTGCCGTCATGGGACAAGACGACCATCTCGCGCTCTATGACCACGTGGAGTTTGCAACCGAGATGGCTGCCCTCGGACGGCGTGAGCCACGCGAGTTTCGCGCTGTGTTCAACGCGCGCCGCATGCTTTATGAGCGAGGCTGCGCTCTCGGGTATCCACACACGAGCGCCGTCCGTGGCAGCAAAATGAGCCTTCGTGAGCTGCGGCCTCGCGCCGGACGCTCCCGCTATCGCGTCCTCTACCGACGATACGGAGACAGCCTCGTGCTGCTTGCCCTCGCCCGAGAGGCTCTGACCGACCCCCGGGATTTCGCACGCGCAATTGTCGCCGCCGAAACGCGAGCGCACGACCTTCTAGAACCAGGAAGCGGAGACTCTGATGTATGACACCAGTGATATGATTATTGACATGACTCCGACGATCGCCAAGCGCTGGCTCACCCGAGAAGAAGCCGAGGCCACGTACTTCGCCGAGGACTCCGAGGCGCGCCAACTCGCCTTCACCAGCACCATCGGCGCGACCATCGGCATCGCCGTCCTCAAGTACCGCTACGACCACAGCCTCTCGCAGACCGCGTTCGGCAAACTCGTCGGCATGTCGCAGCCGCAAGTTGCCCGTCTCGAGCTAGGCGAGCACACACCAAACTTCGACACGCTGTTGCGCATTACCGCCGCCACCGGACTCGAGATCTCACTGACGATCGGTCCTAAGGTCGAGCCGCGGCGGGCGATCCCCAAGGCGCTCCAGCGAGGCTCGGTCTGTGATGCGACCGACCAGATCGTGATCAGCGTGCGCGAGGCGCACTAACCCCGCAGGCTAGGCGCGGCTGGCTCCGGGCTTCCACGTCGTCTCGTCGCCATCACCGTTGGCCGCGCGGGCGAGGACGAAGAGCAGATCGGAGAGGCGGTTGAGGTAGGTGATCACCTCGGGGGTCATCGGCTCGGTGGCGGCAAGAGCGACGGCGTCGCGCTCAGCACGACGGCAGATCGTGCGCGCGACGTGAATGAAGGCCGAGAGCGCCGTGCCGCCTGGCACGACGAAAGAGGTGAGCGGCGGCAGCGTCGCATTGATCTCGTCGATGCACTGCTCGAGCCACGCAACCTGCTCGGGGCTGACCCGCAGGCGCGAGCGGTGCTTCTCGTCGTCCTCCGGCGGTGGCGGGACGCAGAGGTCGGCACCAACATCGAAGAGGTCGTTCTGGATGCGAACTAGCCACGCGTCCCAGCTGACATCGGCGCTGTGCAGACGCGCAACGCCAAGTGCAGCATTCAACTCGTCAACCGTGCCGTAGGCCGCGACGCGGGCGTTGTGCTTGGCCACGCGATGGCCGTCGCCGAGGCTGGTCTCGCCGAGGTCGCCCCCGCGCGTGTAGATGCGGTCGAGGCGGACCACGATGTCGTCGTTGGGAGCGTCACTCATATCGATCAGATCGCTTTCGTCGTCGCTACGGCCGAGTCTACGCCGGCAGGACCTCGAGCACCATCGCATCGCCCTGGCCACCACCCGAACAGATCGTGGCCACGCCGATGCCGCCACCGGCTCGCCCGAGCTGGTGCACGAGCGTTCCGACGAGCCGAGCGCCACTGGCGCCGACGGGATGCCCGAGCGCCACGGCGCCGCCGAGGCAGTTGACTCGGTCCGGGTCGATGCCGAGCGTCTTGATCGTATTGAGCGCGATCGAGGCGAAGGCTTCGTTGACTTCCAGCATGTCGATCTCAGCAACGCTGAGACCGGCCTTGGCAAGCGCCGAGTCCACTGCCGTCGCGGGCGCGCAGGCCAGCCGGCGTGTGATGTCGGCCGCGGTGGACGACGAGCGCACAATTGCGAGCGGCTTGAGGCCCCGCTGCGCAGCAACTTCTTCGGAGACGGCGATCACCATGGCGGCGCCATCCGTCACACCCGGACTATTGCCAGCCGTGTGCGTGCCACCCTCGGTCAGAGGGCCAAGCTTGGCGAGCGTCTCGAGTGTCGAATCGGCACGTGGCCCCTGATCCTGCTCCACGACACGCTCCTGCTTGCGCTCACGAATCGTGACCGGCGCAATCTCGGCGGCAAACGAACCATCACTCTGGGCTGCCACGGCACGCTGGTGCGAGCGCAACGCCCACGCGTCGAGCTCTTCGCGTGTCTGACCAAGCTCGTGCGAGACCTCATTGGCCTGGTCGTACATGACGCGCTGCGTCCACGGATCCCGCAGCCCATCGTGCAGGTCAGCATCGACCAGCTGGGTATCACCGAACCGAAAACCCTGGCGCGCACCGAGCGCAAGGTAGGGCGCGCTCGTCATCGACTCCATACCGCCGGCCAGCACCACAGCGGCCTCGTCGAGCCGAATCAGATAGTCCGCCAGCGCGATTGCGCGCATACCAGAGGCGCAGACCTTGTTGATGGTCTCCGAGCCACTCTCGACCGGAATGCCGACCCGCGTCGTCACCTGACGCGCCATCGCGTGCATCTGCCCGGCCTGCACCACCGTGCCAATGAACGAATAGTCAACGTCGGCACCCGTCAGGCCTGCTCGCTCAATCGCCGCAGCGGCTGCAACAACACCCAAATCGACGGCGGAGGCACCGGCAAGATCGCCACTGAGGCGGCAAAATGGGGTACGCGCTGCGCTTACGAGGACGGTGCGAGCCATTGAAACAGGCCTCCAAAACAGTGCAGCCGCAGGATGCGACAACGGGCGGAGGCTACCACGCAGCGAGTTGACAGATGCCCTGTCACTTGTCACCCTGCACCCATGCAAGGGATCCGCAACGAGGCGTGGTGGTGGCTCATGTCCGGGCGGGATCCTGTGCGCTAACACGCACTGCCGATCTGTACCGCCCGGGCTCCCTGACAGGGAGCCTTTTTTATGCCCGCAAAAAGACAAACATGAACCCAACCGAACCCCGACCAAAGAATCTGCCCACGGTGCGCCCCAGCGTGCGCGAATTGCCCGCGGACCTGTTGACGCCGGTCGGTGCGTATCTGCGCCTGCGCGACCTGGGACCGGGCTTTCTCTTGGAGAGCGTCGAGGGCGGCCAGCAGGTTGGTCGCTACTCGTTTTTGTCGGCTGGCTGTGAGCGACTCGACCTCGATCTGACCGGTGATGACCCGTTCGCCCCACTCCGCGCAGCACTTGACGCGAACCGCTCGCTGGACCTGACTGGTCTGCCTCCGTTTGCTGGCGGCGCGGTTGGTCTACTCGGCTACGACGCGATCCCCGCCTTCGAGCCGACCGTGCCACTGCCGGCCGTCGAAGACGGCGACCTCGCGCACCCCGCCAGCTTTCTCCTCACTCCCGTCGTTGTGGCGTTCGATCACGTGCGCGCCACCGTCCAGGTGATCGCCCAGCCAGGCCACGAGGCGCTGGCCGACGAGATGACCGCCCGTCTGCTCGGCCCGCTACCCGAGGACGTCCAGCCGGTACCACCGCTCGTGACCGGCGGCGAATCGGTGGCCGACCTCGAGATCGACGAGTACATCGAGCGCGTCGAGATCGGCAAGCAGCACATCACGGCCGGCGACGTCTTCCAGGTCGTGCTCTCGCAGCGCCACCGTCGCCGCACGCCACGGAGCCCCGTCGCGATCTATCGCGCACTGCGAGCGGTCAATCCCTCCCCCTACCTCTTCCTCGTCGAGCTCGGCGAGTTGGCGTTGATTGGAGCATCGCCCGAGACGCACGTCGCGTTGTCGCGCGAAGGTATCGCCGAACTGCGCCCGATCGCTGGCACGCGTCCCCGTGGCGAGGAGGCCGAGGAGGACGATCGGCTCGCCGACGAGTTGCTCGCCGACCCCAAGGAGCGGGCCGAGCACCAGATGCTCGTCGATCTCGCACGCAATGACCTCTCCCGCGTCTGCGACCCGGGCACCGTCCGCCCCACGCGCCTGCTCGAGATCGAGCGCTACAGCCACGTGATGCATATCGTCTCGCGCGTCGAAGGTCGGCTCAGCGCCGGCGAAGACGCCTTCAGCCTGCTGGCGGCGACCTTCCCAGCCGGCACCGTCTCCGGCGCTCCGAAGGTACGAGCGATGCAGATCATCAGTGCTCTCGAACCGCACCGTCGTGGTGCCTACGCAGGCGCTGTGGGTTATCTCGGCACGGACGGCACGCTCGATACCTGCATCGCCTTGCGCACGATCCAACTGCGCGATGGCGTGGCCACCCTCCAGGCGGGCGCTGGCATCGTGGCCGATAGCGACGCAGCCGAGGAACACCGCGAGTGCCTGCGCAAGATCGCGGCGCTACAACGAGCCGTCGACCTCGCCGACGCCGGAGTGTACGGACGATGATCCGCGTCCTTCTGATCGACAACTTCGATTCGTTTACGTATAACCTCGCCCACGGCTTTGCCGAGGCGGGCGCCGACGAGGTTGTGGTGCGTCGCAACGATGCGATCACCGTCGCCGAGGCGGTTGCCTTGGCACCCACGCACCTGGTCATCTCACCTGGCCCTGGCACTCCCGACCAGACCGGCGTCTCGGCCGACCTCATTGGCGAGTTTGCCGGCCAGATCCCCATCCTCGGCGTCTGCCTTGGCCATCAGCTGCTCGTGCAGCTGCACGGTGGCGTTGTGGGCTCGGCCAGCGAACTCGTGCACGGCAAGGCCGATGACGTCACGCGCATCGCTCCCGATCCACTCCTCGACATGCTCGACGAGCGCTTTAGCGCCGGGCGCTATCACTCGCTGGCTGCCCACGAACCGATCCCCGCCGAGTTGGTGGTGACGGCGCGCGCCGACGACGGTACCGTGATGGCCGTGCGCCACACCTCGCAACCCACCCACGGCCTGCAGTTTCACCCCGAGAGCGTCCTCACACCACAGGGCCCCGAGATGATGGCGGCCTTCCTCGGCTTGGCGGCGACGGCATGACCGCCCTCCACAACGCCATGGTGCGCCTCCTGGCCGGCGAGAGCCTGTCCGAAGAGGATGCACGCGCCGCGCTCGACGTGGTGATGAGCGGCGAGGCGACAGCCGCCCAGACAGCGGGCTTCCTTGTCGCGTTGCGCGCGAAAGGCGAATCGCCCGAGGAGATCGCAGGCTGCGCCCGCGCGATGCGCGAGCACGCAATTGCCGTACGTCCCCAGCGCACGGATCTCGTTGACACCTGCGGGACGGGTGGCGACCACACCGGCTCGTTCAATATCTCGACCGCCGCCGCACTCGTGGCCGCAGGCGCAGGTGCCGGCGTCGCCAAGCATGGCAATCGCTCAATCTCCTCCAAATCGGGCAGCGCCGACGTGCTCGAGGCACTTGGCATTCCCGTCGAGATCCCCCATGCCGCCGTCGCCAACATGATCGACGAGCACGGCTTCGGTTTTCTCTACGCACCCAACCATCATCCGGCGATGCGCCATGCAGGGCCCGTTCGTCGCGAGCTAGCGATCCCCACGATCATGAATCTGCTCGGCCCGCTCGCCAACCCTGTCGAGACGCCGTTCCAGATCATCGGCGTGGCGCGCCCGGACCTCGTCCAGCCGATGGCCGAGGTGATGCAGATTCTCGGCATTCAGCATGCCCTGATCGTGCACGGCGAGGGCGGCTTCGACGAGATCACCCCCTGCGGCCTGACGACGATCGCGGACGTCACGCAAGCCGGGATCGAGACGTGGACGTTTGATCCCACGGACGTTGGCATCGCTCGTGCGCCGGCCTCGGCATTGGCCGGTGCCGACGCGATCGAGAACGCGGGCATCATTCGCCGCATCTTCGAGGGCGAGACCGGCGCGCCACGCGACGCCGTCGTCCTCAACGCAGCCGCAGCGCTCGCCGTCTGTGGACAGGCTGAGGACATCGCATCGGGAGTTGCGCTGGCGGCAGAGGCAATCGATAGTGGTCGGGCACAGGCAGTGCTGCAGGCGGTTGCCACCGCAGCACAATCCGCAGCGGAAGGAGCGGTGTAATGGGATATCTACAAGAGATCGGTGCGTGGACGCACCGCGAAGTTGCGCGCCGACGCGAGACGCGTCCGTTTGCCGGCGCACTGTACGAAGAGGGTCGCGTACGGGTGATCGCCGAGATCAAGCGCGCCTCGCCCAGCGAAGGACCCATCGCTCCAAGCGCCGACGCCGCCGATGTAGCGCGCCACTACGAGGCCGGTGGCGCTGCGGCGATCTCCGTCTTGACCAGCCCCAAGGATTTCGCCGGGTCGCTGCTCGATCTGGCCCGCGTCCGCGCAGTGACCGATCTGCCACTCCTCTGCAAAGACTTCTTCGTCGATCCGTATCAGGTCGGCGAGGCCCGGGCCCACGGTGCCGACGCGATCCTCGTACTGCTCGCTCTCGTTGACGATTCGCTCGCCGCCGACCTGATCCAGGCCGCCGAAGACCACCAGATGGACGTGCTCTGCGAGGTCCACGACGAGGCCGAACTGGCCCGTGCGCTCGCACTGGGCTGTCCGTTGATTGGCGTCAACGCCCGCAACCTGGCGACACTCACGGTTGAGCCGATCCTGCAGCGCACGCTGCTGTCCTCGGTACCCAAGGGCTTTATCGCCGTTGCCGAATCGGGTGTCACCAACCGCGCCGACCTCGATGCGGCGGGCAAGGCTGGCGCCTCGGCCGCACTCGTTGGTACGGCACTGATGCGCAACCCCGAACTCTTGGTGGAGCTGACCCGCCCGTGACCCTGATCAAGATCTGTGGCATGACGACGGCCGAAGATGTCGACCAGGCGGTTGCCGCCGGTGCCGACATGATCGGCTTTATTCTCGTGCCCTGGTCGCCACGGGCGATCGATCTTGAGCAGGCACGCACCCTGCGTGCGCACGTGCCCACCGGTGTCGAGGCAATCGGCGTGCTGTCGGACGAAACCGCCGAGCGAGCCGCAGCGATGCTTGAAGAGTCTGGGCTCGATCGGGTGCAGGTGTACGGTGCCGACGCCGATGCCACCCAGGCGCTGCTGGGCGAGCGCGCAATTGTGGCGCGGCGCCTACCGACCGAGCAGTCTGGCGCAGCCGATCCCGTGCTCCTCGATCGTGCCTTCAATGAGGAGCCAGAGCCCGCACAGTTGGCAGAACACTGGGCAACCGTGCGCGCTCTGACTGATGTTGGCCGCCGCGTGATCTTGGCGAGTGCCCTGACTGTTGATAACGTCGTCGCGGCGATTGCTGCCGCTCAACCCTGGGCCGTTGATGTCGCGCGCGGTGTCGAGCAAAGCCCCGGCCACAAGGATCACGCGCGCGTGTCGGCGTTTATCGCCGCCGTCCGCGAAGGGAGTGCAGCATGAGTGATTCCGAACTGCTCAACGAGGGCCTAGCCGCCGACGCCTATCCACCCGACGAGCTTGGTCGCTTTGGCGAATTTGGTGGCCGCTTCGTGCCCGAGACGGTGATGGCTGCGCTCGACGAGCTCGAGGCCGCGATTGAGGATGCCTTTGCGGATCCTGCGTTCCACGAGGAACGCGCTTTGCTGGCACGAGACTTCATTGGCCGCCCCACCCCTATGTACTTCGCTGAGCGCCTGACCGAGGACATCGGTGGTGCGCGCATCTGGCTCAAGCGCGAGGACCTCGCTCACACCGGCGCCCACAAGATCAACAACGCACTCGGCCAAGCGCTGATTGCCAAGCGTCTCGGCAAGAAGCGCATCGTGGCCGAAACGGGCGCGGGCCAGCACGGCGTGGCAACGGCCACCGTCTGCGCCCGCTTCGGCCTGCAAGCAGTCGTCTACATGGGCGAAGAGGACATGCGGCGCCAGCGCCCCAACGTCGTCCGGATGCGCTTCCTTGGCGCCGAAGTGATTCCCGTCACCAACGGTGCAGGCACGCTCAAGGATGCACTCAACGACGCGATCCGCGACTGGATTGCGAACGTCGAGACGACGCATTACCTCATTGGTACCGCCGCCGGCCCGCACCCCTACCCGTACCTCGTGCGGCGTCTCCAGGCCGTGATCGGCGAGGAATCGCGGGCGCAGATGTTGGACCGCACGGGACAGCTGCCCGACGCGGTCGTCGCCTGCGTCGGCGGTGGCTCGAACGCGATCGGCATCTTCCATCCATTCCGCGACGACCCCGTTCGCCTCGTTGGCGTCGAGGCCGGTGGCGACGGCGGGGCACTGCACGCGCGGACGCTCAGCGGCGGTCGGGTCTCGATCCTCCACGGCTCGCGCTCGTTCGTACTCTGCGATGACGACGGCCAGGTCGTCGAGACGCACTCGATTAGTGCCGGACTCGACTATCCCGGCGTCGGCCCCGAACACGCGGCACTGATGACCTCCGGCCGCGCTGAGTACGTGGGCGTGTCCGATGAAGAGGCGCTGGTGGCCTTCGATCGTCTCTGCCACCTCGAGGGCATCATTCCCGCGCTCGAAACCAGCCACGCGCTCGTGACCGCCGAACGACTCGCAAAGGAGCTCGGCCCCGACGCCAACATCGTCGTCGGCCTGTCGGGCCGAGGCGACAAGGACGTCGACCAGATCGCCGCGCGGCGGGACAACGTATGAACATCCCGCGCCCCTCGCTGGCGGTCTACCTGATGGCGAATGAGGCCGCACCCGAGCTCGCCGAGGCGGCCGTGCGCGGTGGCGCCACTGTGATCGAGCTGGGCATCCCCTACTCCGACCCACTGGCCGACGGCACGACGATTCAGCGTGCGGCTCAGGCTGCCCTCGACGCGGGCATTACACCGACACGTGCACTCGAGCTGCTCGCCGAGATCCATCGGCGCGTCGACGTGCCGCTCGTGCCGATGACGTACGGCGCCATCGTCGAGGGCTACGGCGAAGAGGCTTTTTGTCGCGACGCCGCCGCTGCCGGTGCTGAAGGTCTGATCGTGGCGGACATTCCGCCAGAGGAGTCTGGACGTCTGCGCGACGCTGCGGAGGCCGCCCACATCGACCTAATCCACCTCGTCGCCCCGACCTCGCGCCCCGAGCGCATCTGCGCCGCCGCCGAGGCCAGCCGTGGTTTCGTCTACCTCGTCGCTGCCGTTGGCGTGACGGGCGCCCGCGAGAACCTCGATAGTCGCGTCGCCGAGCTCCTCACGACGACGAGGGCAGCTGCCGGAGATACGCCGATTCTCGGCGGCTTCGGCGTCTCCACTCGGGCACACGTGGAGGGACTGATCGCCGCTGGCACCGACGGAGCGATCGTTGGCTCGGCCGCGATCGATGCGATTGATGCAGGTGGCGCTGAGGCGCTCGAGGCGCTCGTGCGCGACCTTGCGGCCGGTCTCGAGTCGTAGCCGCACGGTTAGCACGGGCCCACTCGTACGACGTATGGCCCTACGGGGCTAATCCAGGGTCGACACTCGTTCTCGCACGAAGATTCGATTTTAGGCTGCTGTCATCGCTACGATTGTCCGATGCGAATGACTTTCATATGGAACTAACGTTTTGGCAAGAAGTGCTTTGGGCGTGGGTGGTCTTAACGATCGCGCCTAAATTGATCATCTTTCCGATTATTCATCTCATGCGCGAAGCGCTCAAGGACACGAAGCGGCAAGACGAGATCGACGCTGCGTGGCTTGCCAGCCTCGAAGACTCGGGTGGTGGCGGCGGGAACGATCGTCACCCGCGCAGTCGTCGCCCCTGGATGCCCGGCCCACGCCGCGGCCCCGGCAATGGCTCAGGTGGAGCGGCGCGTGTTGCCCCGCGTTCGCCGCGGCGGATTGAAGCACGCGCTCAGCGCATGCGCCGCCCTCTGCCAGCACGGTGACCGTTGCCCAACTGATCGACGGACTCGCAGCCTGCGAGACGCCGGCGACGCTGATCAACCCATTTCGGCAACAGGTCGCCGAGTTTGACGGTCCGAACGCCCCCACCTTGCGCCAGGCAAATCTGCTGGCCTACCTTGCCGAGCGACCCAAGCCACGCGCACTCCTCGTCGGTGAGGCGATGGGATGGCGAGGTGGGCGTTTCTCGGGCATTGCGTTTACCAGCGAGCGGCAACTGGCTGATTGGGGCGCATCGTTCGCGGCGTCATCGCTCCGCCCTGGCGGTTGGACCGAGAGCTCGGCCACGATCATCCATGGCGTGCTCGACGAGCTCGGGCTCGAGCGCAAGGTGGTGCTGTGGAACACCGTTCCCTTTCACCCCCACCCTCCTGGCAAGCCACTCGGCAATCGAGCCCCAAAGGTGCGGGAGATCGCACTCGGCAAGCCCTTCCTCGAGCAACTGATCGGCCTCCTCCGGCCGGCCGAGATTATTGCCGTCGGCCGTGTCGCTGAGGGCACGCTTGGCGACCTAGCAACGGGCCGCGTGCGCCATCCGGCTCAGGGAGGCGCCACGCTCTGTCGAAACGGCCTGCGGACGCTGCTCGGCTAGGCGGGCTCGGCCAAACCCCGCGCACACCAGTCGCTCCACGAACCGGCATAGACCTGTGTGTCCTCGCGGCCGAGTTCCACCAAACGAAGCGCTAGTGCGGCAGCCGTAATCCCGGAACCGCAGTAGACAACGAGAGGCTCGGCGGCCATGAGGACGTCACCGTCGATGGCATCCGGCGCGTTGAACGGCGCATTACGAGCGCCGACGATGTGCCCAGCAACCGGATCCATCGGCTCGACCTCACCACGAAAGCGTTCGGGTGCGCGTGCATCGAGCACGATCTGTCCGGCCTCAATTGCGGCCTGCACACCCGCTGCGTCGAGCAGGTCGTCCGCTCGCTCCACGCCAAGCACAAGGTCACCGGGTGTCACGACAGGATCACCGACGTCCAATTCGGTATCCCAAGCGACTATTCCGCCCTCGAGCACCTGCGATGCGACACCGTGATGACGCAACAGCCACCAGGCCCGCGCGGCACCACCCGTGCCGTCGTCGTAGACCACGATCGAAGCATCACTGCGCAAGCCCGCCCGCTGTAGTGACTGCTCGAACGCGTCGCGCTCGGGGAGCGGGTGGCGCCCACCAAAACGGTCGTCGCGCATTGGGCCACTCAAGTCGTCGTCGAGATCGAGGTACAACGCATCGGGAATATGGCCCTCGCGATACAGCTCGATTCCCGCACCGTGCTGTCCAAGTCGAAACCGACAATCCACAAGTTGCACGGTAGGCAAGGCACGAGCCGCCTCTGCCGAGATCATGTGCATGCTGGTCATGGTGCGCTCCTTGGTTGCGTCAATCGGCGCTGCAACTGCAGCCCGCGCGTGTGATCGACATCGATCTGGATCGTGGCGTGTTCGATCTCATAGTGAACCTGCACGATGTGCTCGATACGGTGCAACATGGCGTGCTGATCGACGCCAGGTTCGATGACCACGTGCATCGCAAGGGCAGGAAAACCGTCTGAGATCTGCCAGACGTGAAGGTCGTGCACATTGCAGACCTCGGGCAGGGCCATCACCGTGCGCGCAATCTGCTCGGGGTCAATGCCAGGGGGCGCCTCTTCCAGCAAGATGC
>Ga0194048_10000276_pt1 | contig 24413 bp, 5 predicted proteins | sample JunL225m_MetaG_FD_161685 | JGI IMG/M metagenome (GOLD analysis project Ga0194048, IMG submission 161685) | Anoxic zone freshwater microbial communities from boreal shield lake in IISD Experimental Lakes Area, Ontario, Canada - Jun2016-L222-5m | ecosystem: Environmental > Aquatic > Freshwater >...
AACAAGTGCCGAGCGCCGGCTGACACAAGCTGCAGGTTTTGAAAAACAACTCACCGTATTTCTTGCCCAGTGTTCTCAAAACTCGTCATGCGCATTCCATAACAATGGCAAAGCAGAACAGGCTTTCGATGATCTTTTGGCGACTGAAGCCACCGTGAATGCAACTGTTGTGCTCACCGCAACAGCATCATCGTTGTACGACGACAGTGCATGGGAAGACCTTGCCAAAGCACTGCAGAGCGCACAAGATGGCGACGGAAAACTGCTTCTCGATCTGTACAACTCGTACTACTACCAAGATGCAGGGTACGAAGCTAACCGTAATGTTTCCGAGGCATCTATTGCCACCATCTGTGATGACGAGATAAAGCCTCTGACAACTGCAGAGGTAGATGCGCAGATCGACTCGTTCATACGCATCGCCCCGCGCTTCGGCAAGTTCTTTGGTCGCGACTACACCTGTTCATTATGGCCAAATCAAAAATCTTCGCAGGAGCAACTCGAAATCTCCTCCACTGCCGCCATCGTTGTCATTGGCTCTACCAACGACCCTGTCACTCCCCTGGCTTCATCTCAAAGCATGAGTGCTGCGCTACAGAATTCTCGCTTTATTCGCGTCAATTCATCGCGCCACACCAGTTACTTAAAAAATGACTGTGCAACTCAACTGACTGATGCGTTCCTCATCAAAGGAACTTTGCCACCTAAAAACTCTCGTTGCTAACGCAGAACTGTGTCTTCAGATTTACCCACGGGAACTTCACCAGTATCACTTGGAGAGCCTCCGATTGAGGTACTGCTTTTTGAGACGGGGTGAGAGGTAATGGTTGCGATGTCATTTTCGAATTCCGCAATAATGCTCTCATCAAGTTTTTCAGTTTTGTCTATGTAGTCGTGCTCGACAATGTGGTGAGTTACCTCATCAAAGGACACCTCTACTTCATCAAAAACACCATCTTCGTCCTTGCCGGTTTCAATGTCTTTCCATTCCACTTTGCCCGACTCATCAAGAAGATCAACTTCTACAGTTCCATCGGAGTGTTCAATGAAATCAAGTTCTTCCGATCCATGCATATCTACAAGATCTTCTTCTTCACCAAATGCTTCGTCAATGGAAAATTCACCTGAACCGTGGACCTTGAGAGAAAATTCACCGTTGAGACCAGAGAGGTCTTCAATCGGAAGTGGAGTATCTAATTCATCAATTTTCTTCGTACCTTTGAGTTCAAAAGCCGACTGGTCGGGTCCTTCAATACCCATTGTGAACGACACTTCTGTTGCCGTTGTATCAATGATGTCGCCAATCACCGGCTCAATTTCTACGTCACCCACACTTGGGGCAATATCTACAATTGCGCCCGTACCAAAATTGCCGCCGAGAAATGGCTGAATGGTGACGCCAGGAATTTGGCTCGATAAATCACGCGAGTCCACTGTGTGGTCTCCTACATGAACAAGTACAGCTGCCTTTGATACACCGCCAGTTGTAATGAGGACTTCAGTATTGTGAACATCGCTCTTCGTTTGCACTTTCGTAGGGTTAGCCCAAGGTGCAGTTGGTTTCACTGCTCGGTCTGTCATGAGTGTGAGGTCCATGGTTCCCGTGCCACCACTCCACACCTTTGCTGCAGAATCGGCATTTGCGGCGGCCATGCTGTACGACCAAGATTCTGCTGTTTTGTCAATGTCGATATGAGTTATTTTGTCGGGGTAGTTGTTGTCGTATGCAGATATACGAACAATATTTTTCCCATCGGTTGATACCGCAATAGGCGTGACAGCATGTCCACCACCGTTCCCGTAGATACCCAAAGTTGGACCCGTGTGATTTCGTAAAGCTTCAGCCACTTTTTCAGCAATACTCGACGGTGCTAATGCACGTGACTTAGCAGTAATAGACGACACCTCGGGAAAAGTCTGTGACACCCACCAACGAGCAATGGACTCTCCTACAGGCAATTGATCTTTCGACAATTCAGCTGTTGCTTTTGCACCATCTTGCATCATGGCTGCAGTTTCACCACCGGTAAATACTCGTTGGCTCAGCACTGCCATACCCTCACAACGACCACCTGCAATGGCTGCGTTCATTTCATCGATCCATTGCTTTGCTGCGGGGAACTCAACACAGCCATTCTTGGTGTCCATACACACTGCTTCTTCTCCGAACAGAGCAACTGCGAGGTTCACCGTAAATGCATCGGTAGTAGGTGCACCACCCCAGTTGGCAAAACTAAAACCATCGGTTGCGGGCGCAAGTCCGCTATCGGCACACACCTTAAATTGTGGCTCAACTCCTAGGTCGGCCCGTGGGGTATCGACACACTTCTTTAGCCACGCCGCAGAGTCGACAGTCGTTTCACTCTCCACTGGAGCGGTGCTCGCACTAGAGCCACCGCCTCCGCAAGATGCCAGTAAAATTGCCGAGCTAAAAAAGGCAGCCCATGTGAAATTACGCCGTTGTCTCATCGTTCTCCTTGGTCTAGCGGAGAGTTTAGCGGACGTACATTTCAAAGGCCATCGAACGGTTGATGCCATTTGATGATGTGCAGCAGAATGCACCATCTGCTGCTGAGTAGTTATTCCATGCCAAGCCAATGCCACCTGAAGCATCGTCGGAACCGCGAGCACCGTATGGGAAGAGGCCTCCGCCGTTTTCGTTCCAACCAAAACCCCAACGAGCTTTGTGGTTGTCATTCCAGTTAAAGCCGTAGAAACGGATGTCATTTTGAGTGGTCCAAATACTGCGAGTAAACCCAGAGAAATTCAAAGCATCGCCAATGAACTGCTCCGTCGGGTCGCTAAAGATCTGCAGAGGAGTCTTTGGCCCATTCGGAATAGTTTGCTTCCATGTCCAGCCATAACTTTGGCCAGTAATGCTTCCCCCGTTCAGGCCAGTGTCAGGGAACACAGCCAACATGCTCGTTGCCGACAAGTAGTTGAAGGTGTCGAACTTGGCATTGGTTGCATCGGCAGTCACATTGGCCGCATTGCCAACATTCAGATTGTTTGAAGTGGTCCAGTAATTCGAGCTGTAATAGAACGTCTGGCTATTGCGCGGAGCCTTCATTGCCATGGTCCAACCGCCACCGTCCATTGCTGAATCCATGAGGCAATAGACCTGAGTATTCACCACAGATCCACCCAAACTGAGAGCAATGGTATAGACGCCGTTCGTGTTGGTACCCGTTGAGTTCTTAATGTCGAGGCACGAGCGCTTGATTTCAAATGAACGAATAGGTCGTACCTGGAAACCTTGGGCTTTTACGTGACCCGACATTCCACCATCGGGGAAGCCAAGACGTTTTGCGAATCCACCGTTTTCCTCAGATGACGACCAATAGGAAGCGTTTGCAAAGCCACCAATAGTTGTGCGGGCATCGAGCATTGCTGTGAGTTCGTCGAGCGACGGCAAATACCAGTCGCCATAACCGTTGTTCGTATAGTCGGCGGCACTTTGACCCGCACCAGATGTGCATGCTGCGTCCATGGCAACTGTGTTTGCTTCACCAGTTCCTATTGCGTATCCATTTGCACCGGCAATTGACGTGGTGTCGTCATTGCACCACGCCATGCTCGATGAAAGATCTGCTGCTGCAGCCTCAAAGAACTTGCCAGTGGTGTTGCCCGTTGAGGAAGGCAGTAAGAAGATCTTGCCGCCACCAGGGCCAACGTCGCCAATACGGCATTCGCCACCATCGGCGCACAATGCACCAATACTCAAGGTAACGGTGAGGCTTGCACCATTCCAGAAACCACTTGCAGCGAGAGTTGCTGTGATGATTGTTGTGCCTGCTCCCACGATGGTCACGCGACCCGTTGTGGAGTTGATTGTTGCTGCAGAAGTGTTTGAACTGCTGTACGTCACTGCGCCTAGGCTATTTGATGACGTTGGAGCGGTCACAGTGAACGGCGCATCGTCGGCACGGTATCCGGAGCTGGGCAATGCCAACCCGCTGAACTGTGGCGTGCCGTTGCTGACACTGATGGTATTCGTCACAGCAACTGGCGCCCTGAAAACACTCCACGCGGTTTGTGTTGCGGTGATGGTAAATGAACCAGAACCTACAATGCTGACGCGACCAGTATTGGCCTCAATTGTCGCAACCGACGTATTGCTACTGGTGTAGTTGATTGCGCCAAAACTGGTAAAACTTCCACCCATTTCGTTGATTCCTGTGCTGGAAGTGCTCACGTTGAAGTCGGCAGCGCCATAGGCCATGGAGTTTGAAGGAACTGAGATTCCGGAGAGAGTTGGCGTGAATTTACGACGATCTGTCTTGGCGAAGAACCGCACAGGGCGCACGCGAGTAGCAACTGTCTTTGCTGGGTAGGCCAAAGTGCCATCAGCCATATTGACCGTGATGACATCGTTTTGGTCTTGTTCATTAGAGGTCATGTACTGCGCGGCCGTAAAGTCACCTATGTTGTTGGCATACAAACTTGTTCGCATCAACTGCACGAGACCGATGTTGGGAACTCCCCAGCCCGTCAACCCATTCGCGGAATAGTTGTGCGCATCGAGACCGCCGCCAGTTGTGCAATTACGACGCTGCGCAACCGATAACCAACTCGCATTGTCAACCAAGCGATGCGTTGGATGCGTTCCACCAATCAATGTTGCTGCTTTTGAACCACTGCACCACACGGCTGGCGCAACATCGGAAGGAGCTGCCTCAACATAGTCGTATTCATTTGACGCATTTGGATTGACGTAAATAATGCGACCACCGGCAGGACCTACGTCGCCCACAGCACATGACAATCCCAATTGGCAATCGGTGAGAGGCGCGAAGGCACGTATTGGCCGCACTACCCCAGACCAGTCTTTACCATCGCCGCCTTGGTTACCGTCTGCGAAGTTTTGGTCGAGTGCACCATTGGTTCCACTTTGCGAAGAACTCCAATGCCAATCTGCAGCAAACCCGCGTGCACTTGGTGCACTGCCTCCACTGCAGACAACAGACGAACCTGCTTGTTGTCCGGTGTTGCGTGCGTATTTGCACAATTCGTTCAGTTCATCTTTTGATGACACATACCAATCGGATGTGTTGTTGTTTGTGTAGCTCACGGCGTAAGCCGCAGCCGAACTTGCTGCGATATTCCCCGACTGGCCGGCGATGGCGACAGTATTTTGACGACCATCACCAATTGCCGTGCCATTTGCACCCGACACGACCAATTGCTGATTCGCCCCTGTTGCCCATGTTCGTGAAACTTGTGCTGAGCTTGGCGCAACTTCGAGGTAGCGACCCCATTGCTGATTTGATCCTGCGTCGTAGAACACCACTCCGCCGCCAGGGCCCGTATCGCCAATGCTGCACAAGCCACCAGCAGCACATGCAGTATTGACCGTCAGCGTCACAGTTGAAGTGGCGCCCTTGTACTGGCCTGTACCGCCAATGTTTGCGGCCAACACTGCAGTACCTAAACCTTCAATGTGTACGAGGCCAGTAGTTGCATTAACAGTTGCGACTTCTGTATTTGAGCTTGAGAAAGTAATCGTTCCCGAACGACTAGATGATGGAGTATCGAGCGTGAAATCGGCACTGCCAACGGTGTAGCGCGAACCAGGAAGCGTCAACGCACCAAGTGTTGTTACTGTCTCGCTACCCGAGTTCAACGATGTGATGTCAACTGGTGAAGTACGATTCGTTGTTGTGCCATCACCCAGTTGTCCGTGAGCATTGTGGCCCCAGCACTTCACATTGTTTCCGGTTACGAGCGCACAAGTAGAGAGCGACTGATTTGCTTCAATTGAAGTAACGCCGCTTGACAAACCGACAACAGCAACTGGCGTACTGCGGTCTGTGTTTGTGCCGTCTCCCACTTCACCTTCGTTGTTACGACCCCAACACTTTGCAGCACCAGAGGTGAGCACTGCGCAGCTATGTTCCCAACCCACAGAAAGTGACTGAACACCAGTTGTCAATGTGGATACCTGTGTTGGCACATATCTGGTCGACGTGGTGGCATCACCAACTTGGCCAAAGCCGTTATAGCCCCAACACCTCACAGCACCGGTATCGAGAAGCGCACAAGTGTGGTTGTTTCCAGCCGAAATAGATACAACGCCAGAAGTGAGACCCGATACTTGAACTGGGGTGCTTCTATTCGAATTTGTTCCATCGCCCAATTGACCATAACCGTTATAACCCCAACACTTCACAGCGCCAGTGTTGAGCAGAGCGCAGTTGTGTTCCCAACCAACGGTAATGGCAACAACGCCCGACGATAAACCGACTACATCAACTGCCTCTACGCGATTGGAATTAGTACCATCGCCCAACTGACCCGCAGAATCGTTACGCCCCCAACACTTCACTCCGCCGTAGGCCATGAGTGCGCAAGTGTGCAAATAGCCCGCTGCAATAGCTTTAGCGCCTTGCGTAATTCCTGGGTACAAGTTGTTATTCCAGTTCAAACCCCAGCAATTCACAGCGCCCGTTGTTTGCAATGCACAACTGTGGTGATGTCCATTCGTCACGGCCGCCACACCGCTGGTGTAGCCCGGAACATTAGTGGGGGTCGTTTGTGGGTTAGATGCAGACGAACCTATTTGACCCCACGAGTTATTTCCCCAACACTTCATGCCACCGGCGGTGGTAACACCACAAACGCTGTAGTACGACAACGACAAACGCGAGATGACCGGAGCAAAAGCGAGCGACACGTACGCCGTTGCGGCATCGTGAGTAGACGTGGCGGCTTGAGTGGCCGTGAGCAGAGTTGAACCTCCACCGAGAATGGTGACCTCACCCGTCGTGGCATTAACTGTTGCCGAGTTCGGGTTGGTACTAGCGAAGGTAAATGCACCTTCACGAGAAGAAGTTGGTGGTGCAAGCGTGAAACCTGGGCTCGAGGCTGTGTAGCCAGAGCCGGGAAGCGCAAAGCCACTCAATGTGGTGACACCAATTTGTGGAGCAACAATTCCACCAATGTTTGTAGGTGAAACTCGTTGCGTTGTTGATGCATCGCCCAGCTGCCCTTGTGCGTTATAGCCCCAGCACTTTGCCGTTCCATCGGTGGTGAGCGCACAAGTGTGGAAACCAGCAAGAGCTGCAGACACTGCTCGAACAGATGTGCCCAAGCCGGAGATAATGACGGGATAATTCGTGGTAGATGTATTTCCATTGCCAAATTGACCATTGACGTTAGAACCCCAGCACCACAACGCACCAGAAGTCTTCACAACACAGGTGTAGCGCTCGCCTGATGAAATTGAGGTCGTTGCATCGGACATTCCGAACACCGACACTGGCACAGTGGACTGGCTCCAGTTATTGTTCCCCAACTGGCCATCGCCGTTATAACCCCAGCACTTCACAGCCCCTGTGGCGAGCGAAGCACACGTGTGATACATACCCGGAGCAACAGCAATAACACCCGAATCAAGACCATTGACTTCTGTTGGCACCCACCTTTCTGAACCGGTGCCATCACCAAGTTGCCCGTAGCCATTCCAACCCCAGCACAACAATGCACCTGTGTTTTTTACCGCACACATGTGTTGTCCACCAGCAGCAAGAGCAATAACACCACTTGTCATACCGCTCACATCAACAGGTGTATAGCGACTCGACCCTGTTCCATCTCCAATTAATCCCCAGCCGCCGTAACCCCAGCACTTCACGCCACCTGTAGTTGTCAGTGCACACGATGAGTAGTTGGTGGTCACTACTTTGACTGCTGTGGCATTCAAACCAGAAACATTGACGGGGGTATAACTCGCACTCGTGGTGCCGTTACCCAGGTTGCCCCAGTCGTTACGACCCCAGCACTTCACCGAGCCAGAATCGGTCACAGCGCAACTGTGCCAAGCACCTCCACTCACAGATGCAACCCCAGAAGACAATCCGGTCACTCCAACGGCAGTATTGCGTTGCGTGTTTGTGCCATCTCCAAGTTGTCCGTAGTTGTTCTGTCCGAAACATTGTGCAGCACCTGTAGTAGTGCGCATACAAGTGAAGTACTGTCCTGAGCTAATTGACGTAGCCGTTGTTGCTTCAACGGTAAGAGTTGCTGTAATTGTTCCCGCTGCATATACCGATGTAGCGAGCTGAGAAGCAGTAATGGTGGTACTTCCAATACCAACGATGGTGACTGCGCCTGTTGTTGAGTTGACCGTTGCAACCGATGAGTTTGAACTGGTGTAAGTAATTGCCCCATCGCTGCTTGTTGCAGGTGCAGTGAGGGTAAACGCTGCAGCACCATACGTTTTTGTGGGAATGGTGAAGCTGTTCAACAACGGGTCACGTAAAACGGTGAGCGAAGTTGTTGTTGTTGAAGCGTTGTAGTTGTCGGTGGCTGCCTGTTCTGCGGTGATGGTGGTGGTACCGCCACTTTGCAATGTGATGAGGCCGGTTGTTGGGTTGATGGTGGCAACAGATGGGTTTGAGCTGCTGTATGTAATGGCACCCGTACTTACTGACGACGGCAACGTTGGAGTGAATGGCAAGTCGCCAAGAGTCTTTGTTAAGCCGCCACCCGTGAAGTAGTAGCCAGTTCCGTTGTACGTAGCTGATCCACCTGGTGGGGTGAAGTACACGCTCATCACGTCGCCACCGCCAGCTTCGCCGAACTGAATGCGTATGGGGTACTCGGCCCCTGCGCTTAATGTGATGTTCCCGCATCGCGTCACCACACCATGTGCACCGCCATTGTTGACAAGTGCATTAGACGTTGTGAAGCCAGTGGTAGCAGTGGCGCCAAGCCACAGGTGGCTTGCATCATCGGAAGCTGTACAGAAACTGTATGAACCGCCAACGCTCGCGCGGAACGTACCTAACCACTGCCAGCTGTAGTTGTCGGCACTACTAGTGAAGTTTTGAATGCTGGTTGATGTAACGGTCTGGCCGTGAGGTGTTGCAGTTGCAAACCAGTTCACATTGTCGTTGTAATAGTTGACGTAGCGCACGCCTGCCAGCCCCGAGGTCATTCCGCCAAACCCGCTGAGTGCAGCGGTCGCTTTCGCAACCGTTAATACCGATGTAGTAGAACGTGCCGTGTACGGCGACGCCGCCACTTGCGAAGCAGTGATAGTGGTAGAACCGGCGCCAACAATGACAACGACACCGGTTGAGGCGTTAATAGTGGCAACGTTGGTATCGGAACTCGTGAAACTGAATGTTCCGCTACTTGGTGATGACGGAGGAGCCATGGTGAACTGTGCATCGCCAAATGTTTTTGCAGGTGCAACGAATGATCCGAAGCTTGGCGTTGCAGAGGTGATGGTGAACGTTGCAGTAATGCTCGACGACACGTACAAAAGGTTCGCAGCTTGTGTTGCGCGCACCTGAACCGAACCTGGACCAACTACCGCAATTGTTCCCCCGGAAGTAATGGTGGCGATAGCTGCTTCGTTCACTCCATCAACGTCGACAATGCTGTAGGTGAATGCACCAGCACTTGAGGAAGTAGGAGCAGTTACAGCGAAGTTGCTGGAACCCCAAACTTTGCTCGCGATTGCGAAATCACCAAACACCGGAGTTCCACGACCGATGATAAGAGTTGTCGTTGCTGTGATTGCCGCATAGTTGTCGGTTTGAGCTTGGCGAACAGTAAGAGTTACTGGGCTGCCCACGGTCGTGACATTCAAGATGGTGACGACGCCAGTTGTTGAGTTAATTGAAGCAACGCTGGGGTTGCTGCTCTCATATGTAAACGGTGCAGGGCTGTTGGACTCTGGTGGGGTCAATGTAAATGGTGTATCGCCGTAATCTTTGCTAATTGCACTAAAGCTCGACAATGTTGGTGTTGCTCGCGCAATTTGCACGGTGAGAGATTCCGACCCGGCTTCATAGTTTGCACTCGATGCCTGACGGACCGTAATAGTTGCCGTACCCGCACCCACCACCGTCACCCGACCAGTGGTTGCATTCACCGCTAACACGTTTGGGGAACTGGTGGAGAAAGTAAACGGCGAAGGGTTATTCGAACGTGGCGCCAACGTGACATCACTCGCCCCATAAGTCATGTTGCTCAACAACAAGTTCGCAATCGTTGTCGCAGCACGACCAATAGTGACCACTGCTGCAGCAGAACTTGATGTGTAGTTACCATTCGCGGCTTGTGTCGCCGTGATAGTGGCTGTACCAGCACCCACAACAGACACTTTGCCATCGCCATCAACACTCACTACCCCAGTGTTGCTACTCGAGAAACTAAACGATCCGCTCGACGGCGAAGAGGGCTTGGTTAATGAGAAGTCGGAGTCACCAAATGTTTTCGTTGCCCCAGCCATCGCGCCCAACGTTGGTACCGCTTGACGCACAGTGAACGTCAATGCTTTTGATGCCGCAAAGAAGTCGTCGTTCCCCGCTTGTGACGCTGTGAACGTGGTGGTTCCCGCACCCACAATGGTCACCGCACCAGATGCACCATCAACCGTGGCAACACCAGGGTTGCTCGAAGTCAACGTGATAGCGCCACGCGAGTCGGACGTTGGTTTCGCCAACGTGAACCCTGCTTCACCAAAAGTGCGAGCAATATCGTCAAACGCACCCAACTCGGGAGTCGCTTTCTTTACGGTCAACACAAAACTCTTCGACGCACCCAAATAGTCATCAGTTGCTGCTTGCGTGGCCGTGATAGTGGTTTTCCCTGCACCAGCAATCACAAGCTTGCCAGAGGTTTTAGAGAACTTCGCTACCGACTCATCACTGGAATCAACCGTGAACGCACCAGGGCTATTTGAAGTGGGGTTCTTTAAAGTGAATGACTCGTCACCATAGGTTCGTGTTGCGGTGGTGTACGCGCCCAACACCGGTGTGTCGCGAGCAACCACAAGCAACGCTGTTATTGATGCCTGTTCAAAACCTTTCACTGCCGACTGTGTTGCAGTAATGGTGGTGGAGCCAGCACCTTTAATAGTTGCGCGACCCGTGAGGGAACTCACCTCAACAACGTCAGGTTTACTTGACGTGAACTTCCAACCACCAGAGGAGTTTGATGATGGTTCATCAATAGTGAACGCAGCATCACCAAAGGTGACCCCGGGTATAGAGAAGCGACCTAACGACGGCTTCAACGCCACCGCAGCAGCAGTACCGGTTCCCGACGTAGCCGCAGCGACCGTACGCTTCACTGTGGTGGGTGTCGCATCGGGGTCTGCGGGTGCTGCACCTTTAGCTGGCAAGGTTGTAGGTAACGCAGCATTTTTTACTGGCGTTGTTGGGCCAGGTTCATTCGGGGCCGCAGCACTTTGCGCTTTTGCCTGCGTGGTGGGTGCTGCTTCAGCAACTTGGTCGCCGCCCTTTGCAGGGATAGTGGTTGGTGCCGAATAGGCAGCGTCAACCTTGTAGTCAGGGTTAGCCATGTCGCGGGTAGCCAACGACGGCAACGCAGCGTTTTCCTTCGAAGCCAACGCTGCAGGCAACTCCGCTTTCACTTCACTCAAATTCAACGCCTCGGTCACGACCGACTTGGTGGTTTCACCCGTGGAAGACACTTCAGTCTTTTCCACTACACCGGTAGCTGAAGCCGCCAACACGGTAATACCGCCGCCCTCAGGGTCGGCTTTCATTTGCACTGTTGGCTGATCAGCCGACACTTCTTGCTTAATGACCTGACCATTAGCCGCGGTCACCGCAACAGCCATCGTTTCGCCTTCAACACTCAACGACACAGCAGAACCCGAAGCGTTAGCAACAAGGTTCCCCGAGGCCAAGGTGAGATCCACCCCAGGGTCGGTAGTTGAAATAGAACTGCCTTCAATTTCAACAGGATCATCTTCACTGCCAGGGGTGGTGAACTGGGCAATACCTTCAGGCATGAGCGCATATACAGAGGTAGCACCCGAGAACTTCAACTTGCTTTTGCGTTTCTTCTTCTTTACGCCGCTTGTGGTCGTAGCCGCATCTGCCGGGTAGTCGGGAACGCTCACTACATAGTCATATGAGTCTTTCTTCAGTGACCCCTTCACCGCTTTCACGGTCGACCCATCGGCACCATTCGGGTTGGCCGGCGACACCGTACCGCCATCGGTTTCTACCGACCAGTCAAGGTTCGCAGAACGAATGAGCATCGTGGTCTTTGCCACCTTGACATCTTTGCCACAGAACGGGCAGGTACCTTGCCGCGCGTCGAGAGGCGTGAGGTCCATATCTTGCGGGCCACCCGTCCAGGCTTCAGGATCATTCGCAGGGTCAGCACCACCAAAAGAGAACCGCCACGTTTTTGCCTTCAAATCAATATCGACATAACGATTTTTTCCCGGCCAGTTCGAGTCGTACAACATCACACGTGGTGTGTCGGGAGTTGGGTATTCAATGGCGTATGGCAACAACGCGTGGCCACCACCAGCGGTATACATACCCAAGGTGTATTTGAGTGAACCAGCAACAAAAGATTTTTTTAGTTCATCAATTTTGTCTTCGAACGATGCGGCCATCCACTTGCCGATGCTCTCTTGCACTTCAGGCAAAAACTGTGTTGCGAACGTGCGCATAATTGCGTGCAACGTTTCATCTTGTGAAGGCAACTTCACAGTCGCTGGTGTTTCCTTATTATTGAAACGCGACGACGCCAACGCAACAAGACCTTCACAATGACCCGACGCACGCGCTTGGTTCACCATGCGGGCCCATGCAGCAGCTTCCGCAGTCAACTTGCATGGAGTTGCTACCCCACCCACACAAATAGTTTCATCAGAACCAAACATCGACACCAAGTCGGTTTCATCAAAGTTCACATCGGGAAAAGACGACGATGGAAAGTTCGGGAACGACCAACCATCGGTTGCAGTTTGCAAACCAGTTGCAACTGCACCGTCAGGAGCTTTCCCGCCGCCAGAAGAAGCACCGCCACCCGAGCCGCCAGCACCGCCACCACAAGCAGAGAGCACGAGAGCAGAAAGCGACAACACAGCAATACGACCTCGCATGCGTTGACTCACCACTCCTCCGTTCCTATTCATAGCCGATGGATACATCTTCCAAAAAATAGGTTATCACCGATCATTTTTATTGTCCCATCGCCCTCCGCATTAGAGGTTCCCGATGGAACTAAAGGGTTTTACTGGCGATGCAGGCGCCCAATGTCACGCCCGATTCAAGACCAATGGTGAAGTGAATTCCGCCGTACAGGCGCGAGATGCTGGCCTCTTTTGCTGCGGCATCGAACGAAGTAAACGTGCGAGGTGCAACATCGAATGAACCCAATGACTCTTCGGTCATTCCATAGCCAGGGTCGGTGAATTTCCACACGCCCAGGTACGAAGTGAGAGTGTCTGCAGCGGCACGCGAAATAGTGGAATGTCCCGACGGGTACTCGGGGAATGCAGGAGTCGTGAGATAAGAACTCCACATTGTGTCGCTACGTTGCAAAACGGTGACCGGTCTCTCCACCATGTATTGATACTTATATTTCCAACCCACAATGAATGCATCGGCAATAGACATCATGGTGTGAGCGACAATACGAATTGTTTCAAGTGCCGTTGACTGAAGTTCTTCTGTTGCTGCGAGAGCTATAACCAACCAATGTCCTGAAGGTGTTCCCGTACGGCCACGGCTATCGTCCCAAAACCTGGCGATGTCTTTTTGCTCTTCAGTGAGGTTCTTTGCAACAGTGGCAACTTCATCTGCCGCGCCTTGGAATGGCGAAAGAGCATCACCAGAGGTAGGTGGAGCCGGAAGTGTGCAATCTCCTGAACGTGTAAAGAACGTTTTCAACGTGCCCCACCCTGGGTCAATTGCAGGCTGGAACCCTGGTGGAGTTGTAGTCCAAATACCCGGGCCTTTTGTCTCGGGGGGCATCATTGTTTTTGCTTCTTCGAAACCATCTGTTTTGGCTCTGCCAACAACAGCATCTGACACCGCAATTCCATAAGCAATGGATGCAGCTACTTCTTTTGCTGGTAAATCTCGTGATGCACTCTGCAGAACTTGATCGCGTCGTTCACCAAAAGTTGTCTTTGCCGCGGCAACTGGGAAGAGGTTCCGTGCAACCGACGAGCCTGCAGCGAGTGCGGCAATCACCGGGTTAATGGAGCTATCTGCTTGAGGAACCGATGGGGCAGCATTCATTTGTTTGCGCAAAAGATCGTCTGGTGACGTTGAAGCAAGAAACATCGCGCTTGCAACATATGCGTACAGCCGGCTGGCTTTAGTTGGGCTGATGTGGTCGCGCGAAACCCTGACCGTCAATTCAGTCATCAACGAACTCACTTCAGGGGCAACACGCGCATCGGTAGACTCTGCTCGAACCGATGAACTCACAGAAAAGCTTGTGAACGCCGCTGCTGCAAGACCAAAAGAAACAACGCGCTTCAGCATGATCCACCCGCTACTTCCCCATTTGGCTTTGTTGTTTTACACAAGAACGCACCAGTTAATTCGTCATTGCCAGTTGCTCCCGAAAAATTTGCATCAGTAGCAAATGCTCCACCGAACTGTGCTCCAACCAAATCGGCTTTTTTGAAACTCGCGCCTGTGATTCGAGTGTTCTGCACATCTGCGCCAGTCAATTTCGCCCCGTCAAAGGTGGCTCGCACAAGGATGGCGTCTGCAAAATTTGCACCCGAAACATCGGCCCCATAAAAGTTTGCCTGGGTGAGATTTGCTTTGGAGAAATTGGCACCCACCAGATGAGCCCGTCGGAAATCGATGCCCGAAAGATCTTTTCCGCTGAAGTTGGCGCCTTCAAGATCTGCACCTTGACAAGAAGCATCTGCTACTGCTTCACACTGTGCATCCGGTGCAATTGTGTCTTGCGTTGAAGATGTGCTGGCACCACCGCAACCTGCCAATGCACAGAACACAAGCCCCGCTAATGCAGTTCTCTTCAATGATCTCATTGAGGTTCCCTAATGGTGACTACCTGATTTGGTTTTACATCCGTTAACACAACACTCTTTTTGCTCGCCGGGAACTCCACCTTGATAGAAGCTACTTTCCCGCGGAAATTATTTAATCCAAAATGAGTGACCCGACCGTCTTGAGTAAGGAATGAGCCTGTTGTGCCCACAAAAGCTTTCATCACTTCCGCACCCTCTATAGGTGTAACGGTAATTTTCGCCCCAAGAGCATCAGCATTAGATGTGCTGCCCAATACTTTCACGCCTAACCACTTTCCGACACTTGCAGTGGTGTTGTGAAGGAACAACGGCGTGTTTGCATCGCGGGTAATGAAAAGGTCTTGACGACCATCATTGTCGGCATCAAAAACTATGACACCCTTTGAAGGTTCTGTGTTGGTGATTCCAGCAAGTTTCGCTTTTTCTGAAAAATTACCCGAGCCATCGTCAAGCCACAATCGAATGGGGTCGTGTCTCCAACAATCAGGACTGTCCTTCCATGGAATAGCCATTCCAGCAGCGGTGACTACATCTCGTTTCCCGGCATTAGTGGTATCAATTAAGTTCACACCCCAGCCCCAGTTGCTATTGCGGATTCCGGCTTCATCGGTGACCTCTGCAAATTTGCGCTTTCCGGAATAGAAGTAGAGCCTATTTCCTGTTCTGAGAAGGCTCGACCCATCGTTGCACTCGGTACGAGTGCGAATTGACGTCACGACCATCGCTAATTGCTGTTGTCTTCCGAAAAAGCCAATAGCCATTCCCATCCCGTTTTCTTCTTTGCCAAGATCGGCATCAACGGTTCCGTTGGTAAAAGTTCCATCTCCGTTGTTCCAATAGAAACGGCTTTGTCCAAAGTCCATCGCTATTGCCAGATCGAGAAAACCATCTCCGTCGAAGTCGGTGAAACTAGAACTAAATGAGTAGACCAGTTCGATGCGCGACTCTAGTTTTACACCGGCTTTTTCAGTTGTGTCTTCGAAAAAGCCAGGTCTACCTGATGCCCCGAGGTTACGGAAAAGACGTGAGTGAGAAGGAGTAACAAATTCTGCAGTATCGGTGGTTTGCCATTCATTGGTATGAAAATCGATCCAACCATCATTGTCGTAATCTCCAAAGGAAATTCCCATCCCAGAATGGGGCCGACCGTCGATCATTGCAACGCCGCGCTCTACTGCTTTCTCAGTAAATTTTCCTTTGCCATCATTGATGAAAAGGAACAACTGTTTTCCGGCAAGCGAGGTAACGATAATATCTTGATCACCATCTTTATCGATATCGGCTGCGGCTACGCCGTTAGTGCTTGAAGAGATTTTTTCAAACGCTGAGCCTTTGGTTTCATCAACAAACAACACCTTCTTTTTGGTGCTCTTGTTGATGTACAACAACGGGTGATTATACAAACGAGTAAAAACAATGTCGTCGAGTCCGTCTCCATTGACGTCTACTGCAGCCGCGCCGCCTGCGGATCTCTCGGGGTCGCATTGCCGCGACAAGTCACGCGCCACATTTGGTGGGGTCACCTTTGGGAAAGCCGCTTTGATGACCGTCGGATTGAATAAACAGTCTTTTTCTTCCGCACGCTTGCCGTGTGAAACTACAAATCCTGCAGCTTGAGATTCATCGGCAAAGGTTGGGACCGCTGCCACCACGTATGACTTTGATGACCCACCACATGAAATCAGGGTTGTTGCTAACGAAACTGTCGCTAACAACAACCCTGATTTTACGAACTTTGACACTAGACGAGTCTAACGATTAGCGAAGGTTGAAACTCCAACCCCACAAGCTGATCCAGATGTTTCCGGGGTTGGTGTTGAACCCGAGTCCGGCGTTGATCCACCGACCCCAACCACCCCAACCACAGCGGAGGCAAGTATCGTGCCAGCCACCCCACCAGCAATCGAGTGTGTGTCCATCCATCCATGCCGAACCGCTTGCAGCGATCGAGATATATGGTGACCAACTCGTGATGGTAATGGTTGATGCAAACGACGCACCGAAGCACACTTCAACAACGCCGAGGTTGACACAGTAGCTCCAGCTCCATGGTCCGGCTGCAGCGGTGAATCGGAAGGATCCGTCACCGTTGATGTTGCCCCACATACGGAATCCAACGCCAGCAAAGGTCAGCCATGCGTCGATTTGTGCATATGTAGCGACACGAACAGGGCCATAGATAGGCACGTTCCAACATATGCTCGGTCCCCATGAACCAAATATTGGGCCGCATTGCTGCGTCCAGCCAGTGACTTGATAGGCAATGTTCGACATCTTGAAGTTTCCGCCAGCGCTCACGCCAGGGAAGTTCACGCCAACATACAAGGTGGTATCGAACGTACCGTCGGCACCAATCCACAATGCACCAGAGCCATTAATACCCGCAATTGAAATAGAAACACTTGCGTAAAGTCCGGCTTGTCCTGGCTCATTAGAAATACGGAAGTTTGCATTGGCTCCGCCAATACCTGCAGCGCCCAAACTTGCAGAGCCGGCCATAGTGAAACGAGTTTCTGAACCACTCTTATAGAAGTTCCCTCGGAACGCTACGTCAACTGCACCCATCACACGGATATTTGCACTCATTGCAAATTGCCATGTGCTGCCGCTCTTTGAACCGCTCACGCTCACCGCAGCACTAAACGCGACGAGGTTGAGGTTTCCAGAGCCGCTGAAGGAGAAGTTACCGGTGGTGTCGAATGACCCGTTGACATATACCTGACCGCCAACGTTTCCGGCACCCATTGCCCAGTTGGCATTGAAGTCGCCATACACAACGTTTTGTGCACGACCGATGGTGACGTTTCCAGAGCCAGGGAATCCTCCAAGGCTCATTGGAATGTTGGTGGCTGCGATACGGAAGTCACCAGCAGCAGCAGCAACGGTTTGACCCGCGCGGTTGACGATGTTGACGCCCGAACCAGACTGCCATACAAACTGACCGCTCACTTGTGCAGAGAACACTCCACCAATTGATGCTGTTGCAGTGATGGACACTTGGTTGCCGTCGAGGAAGCCCGACGCCGTACCCAAGTTATAACCGCCCAAGGAAGCTGCAGCACTGAAGTCGATACGTGGCACTGAGCCCTTTGTATAAGCAATTGCAAAGTCACCGTTCAAGGTCACTACACCCGCAATGGTGCGTTGTAGTTGCAACCTTGCATTGAGCGACTGCAACTGGTAGTTCGACATTTGCATGTTCAAAGCAACCGTTGCATCGGTACCAAGAACATTGAAACTGCCGCCGGCGATGATATTTGCATATCCCTTTGCCGGCTTCAGGTTCATTGTCACCGTTGCATTACGTATTTCGAGATACGACGGAACAATGATGAGGTTCGCAATAGAACCAGTCATATCGATGTACGGACCATCGGTGGTGTTCGCCCCCGCCTTGCCGCTCACCGAAACTTTGGTTGAACCAATGGTGATACCACCGGCAAATGAAACGTAGTTATCGGTTGGTGAAATCTTTATGCCCATCCGAGTTTCATCGAGTTTCACAGGGCCAACGTTGAAGGCTCCAATTGCCATATCGGCTTCCAGCGAGAATGGGCTGGTGCCAATTTTCGCATTCACCGACACGCTGGTACCAAATACGGTTCCTACAAAACCGACAGCTACACCCGGATCGTATTTCACGTTTCCAATTTGGCAACCGAATGGCGCAATGGTGAGGTTCATGTAAGTAGACGTAAGAACACCACCAGCAACACTGATCACCTTCGCCGAGCCAGCAGCGATGGTGGTTCCATCGGCTTGCAAGGTGCCTGCTTGGAATGAGAAGCATGGCTGACTGATATCGATGTTTGCCGCCAAACGAATTGCAACTCCAGCTTCCATGCCCAATGGCGAACGCCAGCTGGCAGGCAGGATTGCTGTTGCAGCAATTCCCAAACTTGGCAACGGCATTGGAGCAGTGAGAGTGATGCCCATTTGAATTGCAGCCTCACTGAGTGTGAGGTCGTTAATACCAAATGCGTTCTTCCATACGAATGGCGCACCAGTTGTCTTATCTTTTCCAAGACTCAAACTGATACTGATACGTGTTGTTGAAACAGTTCCGCGAATTTCCAATGGAACGGGAACTTCATTTGAAGCGCCGGTCAACATTTCTGTTTGACCAATCAAACTCATTGATGGCGATGGTGATCCACTGACTTCAAAACCAAGAGCCGTGAAGCGCATCGAGGATCCACCCGACTTGTACATGTACCAGTTGTCGGGAGTTGGCAACATAATTTGAATTGTCGGCAACTTGCCACCAGCAAGATCCTTCAGCGGAATTGTTACTGGAACAACGGTGAGTGATGGCTGCTTAAGCAGGTCACGCAACCAGCTTGGAACGCTGAATCCTGCAAGCAAGGTGGGGTTCATCTTTGGCACGGTGACCTTGCCGAGATTGACCGCATTTGGCAATACAACGTTTGCAGCCGCATACGTTGAGAAGGCAAACGAGGCATTTGACAAGGTGATTCCGGCGACCGGAGTCCAGTCATTCATGCCACCTGAAATGAGCACACCTTGAGCGCTAAAGGTAGCGCTCATTGACAACGTGGTACCCAAAATGTCTGAGGCTCCAGCAATTGTTGCCGATATTGCACCATTTGCATATTGCAACGAGAGTGAAGGAGCTTTAATCACCACTCCACTTGTCACGGTGATATCGGGGAACGTTGCAGTCAATGTTGACGTTGTTTTGGTAAACGTTCCTGTCAATGTTGCCGGGCCTTGGAAACCAGCACCTACATCAACCGAAACTTTTCCGGTTGCGGTGAAAGCCAATGCGCAAGGAGACCCGACGGTGCAGGTTGCATTGATGCTTGCTCCAGCCTCAGCAATTTTTACGCCAGGGAATGGCAGCCAATCGGAAGAGTTTTTGAACGACGCTGCAAACGTCTTGGTGTTGCCATTGCGGGCCATTGAACCGGTGATACCAGCCATTGGCAACGACAAACCAGGGAACGGTGTCCATGTGGGGCTATTCCCTGTTTTGAATGCAATGTTAAATGAGTACTGAGTTGAGCTCGTGTAGTTCAAGCCGAAACCAACAGTGAGCGCATCGGTCGTAGTACCAATGGTGATTTCACCATCACCATTAATGACCGTGCTACCAGTTGTGTTACCGATCTTCATGCTCAGCGACTTCACTGTGACACCATCAACAATCGTTGTTGGTGCCTTCACGGCAACCGTCAGGCTGTAGATGAGCCCGGCTGCTTTGTCGGCACGTGACACAGACCCTGACACATCAATATTTGATGATGTGTAAGCAGCGTTCATCGAGAACGCACCAGTTGCCAGTGTCATGTCGCCACCAACCGAGATTGCACCGAACGCTGCGCCACCAGTTGCTGTGAGTTGCTTCACGGCATCGGGGATTGGCATCGAGAGCAAGAGTTTCGGAGTGCCGACAGGCAATGAGATTGGAGTGATGGTGAGGTTCGGAACAGTTGGTGTCCAGCTCACATTTGCAGGAGCCTTCAATAACCAAGCGAACTGACCGCCATCGAAACCAATGTCGGTTCCAGAGAAGGTGAACTTAGGAACAGTTCCCACAAGTAATACACCAGCAGAGCTGAACTTCATGGAACCAGCAAGCGTTGCGCCAAACATCGAGAAGTTACCCGACAATGTTGCTGAAGCTTTATCTGTGCTGGTCTTGGCAGGAATGGAAAGCGCCAAGGTAGGTGCAGTCAATTTGATGTCACCTGTTGTGGAGAAGATGAGGTCATTGAATGTTGCAGAGAAGGAGAAACCTGCGGCAGTCAAACTTCCGGTGACGTTGGCAGAGCTCAAAGCACTAATGCCCAAGTCAAAATCAAGTTTTCCGGCAACATTGAATGTTGGTACGCAAGTTGCACCTACAGCACACGTCAGTGCGGCTGTTGCGGTGACATTGCTGACCGACAAGCCAGATACTGGCTTCCACGGACCAGCGGTCGACATTGCAAGGCTCAACACGGTGCCGGTTGCATTTCGCACCAAGGAACCACTAGCGGTTCCGAGGCTGAGTGCATCTCCACCGTTCACAGGGAACGAAGCCCCTGTTGCACCTATTGACATCGCCACGCTGTAGTCGGTAGCTGAGTTATAGGTGAGTGAACCATTGACAGCAAGAACAGTGGAGTCGGGAAGAGTTACTTCTACCCCACCGGTTCCTGTGAATGTGACGGCCGCACCAGCAGTTGCGTTACCAAATGCGAAGTCGAGACCAGTGAGTTTCACTGAACTGTTCATTGCAATTGCTTTTTTGATTTTTCCGGTGAGGTTGTACTTGTACGGGTCACCAGTTTTCGCACGGCTAATTGCACCAGCAGCATCGAGCGTGTCATTCGACATCGACGCAGCAAGCGAGAAGGCGCCAGTTGAGAAGTCGACATCACCATCGAGGGCAATATCGCCAACGGAAGACACCAATGAACCTGCAAAACCAGAGATTTGGCTAGGTACAGCAATAGCTAGGTCGATACGCGGAACCTTAGGAGTGAGGTTCACCGACTTGAAGCTTGGCAATGAAGGAACTTTTGGAGTGAACCCGGTGAGTGGTCCCGAAGACCAAGCCAGTTGACCAGGCTTGAACACGGGGCCACTGTCGCCGAAAATTTTGATTTCGGGCAGATCGGCGGTGAGCAAGATGTTTGTCTTGCTGAACACTGCTGATGCTGTGACTGTTGCACCAAAGACCGATGCGGAACCGCTCAAAGTAATAGTTGTGGTCTGATCGGTTGCGCCCACTTTTGTTGCATCAATGGACAGTGACGCTGACTTGAGCTCAAGGCCAGCAACGACGGGGAGCGAATCGATAGAGGCTCTAAACGAAGCCGACTTTGTTGCGCTGTCGAAGTTGCCTTCGAGTTTTCCGGTCGTTGCTGTTGAACCCAAAGTGATTTCTGCATCGGCAGACAACTTCAAGTTCACTGCACATGGTGCATCGGCAGCACATTTTGCGGTTGCTGCAATTGTTGGAGTCTTCAAGGCAAGACCCGTCACTGGTGTCAAGTTGCTACCGACAACCGTGATGGCGATATCGCGAGCACCATTGACATTGGCATAAGTACCAGATGCGCTTGACAGCGGAATCACTACATCTTTTGCTGCAGTCCAGGTGCCGTTAGGCGTGGTTGCAGTAACAGCAAATGAATGGTTCTTTGCATCGGTGTAAGACAAGTCTGCTGAAAGTTCCAAGGCAGATGGCGCAGTACCAACAGTTACTTTTCCTGAACCAGTAATAACGCCATCGGCATCGCGCGAAGCCGACAAAGACGTAAGTACGACTCCGGTTGTCAGTGTTACTGGGCCTTCAAGCGAACCTGAGAGAGAAACCTTTGTGGCAGTTGTTGGTGAAGTCTTTGTTACTTTTCCAGCAAAGTTCACCACCGTGCCAAAGAGATTCACTGCATCGGTCATAGAACCATCGAGTGTGAAAGTTCCATTTGTTGCAATGGCTCCGAATACGCGCACTGTTGGTGTTTTGCCATTAGCTGGCGTACCTGTTGCGTTTGCATCAAGTGAAACTGCTTTGACACCTGCAGCATCGACACTGAAACGCAGTGCAGCGCTAGCGGTGTAACCATCTGGCAACTTGAGGAATGGCATTGATGAAGTAACTACTTCACCTTCAAATGCACCAACCGAAACTGCGGCACCAGTGAATGGGATGAAGAGGCCAACTGCATCGGTTGCGGCAATAGCGAACTGTGGCGAACCCCAGTCGGCTGGGCCAGTGAAACGTGCGGTACGAATGGTGAGACCATAAGCAGACACAGAACCTGAAGCATCAGAAACTGTGAGGTAGTTGCCCAGTGAGAAACCGGCACCAGCGAAGGTGACCTTTGAGCTCTCAAGGCAAGTATCTGAGCTCACAGCGAATTGGGTGAGATCAAGACCACCAATGCCAATGGCATCGATTGTTGACTGCACACTGCTCAAAGTTTTCTTCGACGCAGCTTCTACGAAATTGCACAATGCGCGAGGTGTGCCCGCTGGTTTGAGTTCAAGTGCAACTTCAGCAGATGCTTTTGCACCTGTTGCGTCAGTAACCACAACCTGCAATACAGCATCGCCCATTGCGCCTGTTGCAGCAATAGTGACTGCTGCAGCTCCTGCATTGTTCAATGTAAGAGGTGTACCTGAGACTTGTGTCCAGGCGTAGCTCAATGTGCCACTACCCGAGCCAACAGCTGTCAAGGCGAATGCCTGCGAGGTGTCGACCACTACAGGGCCATCTGCACCTGTAATTGAAGCCGATACCACTGGTGTGCCACCAGAGCCAATAACAACCGTGACCAAGTCAGATGACTTCAGACCACGTGAGTCTGTTGCTTCCACGCGCAGCTGTACGGTCACGTTTGCAGCAGGAGCGGTAAAGCTCAATGCAGCGGTGTTTGTTGTCGCTGCTGCAAGTACAGATGGGGTTGGTCCTGATGCTTGTGACCAAGAGTAAGAAATCGCACCAACACCTGTGGCTGCTGCAGTAAGAGACACTGCTGCACTTTGGGCAACTGTTACTGAACTTGCGCCGAAGATGTTTCCGTTCACTGTGACACCAGTAGAGGTGACAGGACTATAGGAAGCATCGCCAGTCCCAGAAGTTGGAGCAGTTGCACGAACTACCTGGTTTGCCGAAACACTTTGTTTTGGCACGCGATGGGAAACTGATGAGCCACTTCCGCTTGCAGATTTACCGGTTGGTCCGCTCACTGTAGGAATAGGAATGATGGTGACCGAAGCACGTACCGTCGAAGAGGATCCGGAGTCGGTAGCTGTTACTTCGAATAGCAATGTGGTGTCAGTTGTTACAGCAGGTGCTGCAAAAGTTGCAGAAGGACCATTAGGTACCTTGTTGTCTGACCATTTCACTGCAGGACTAATTGCCTTACAGTCTCCACCCGAATTTTTAACGTCTTCAGCAGTGGTGCAAAGTTGCTTCCATGCATATGCAGCGCCATCGCCGTTGCCTTCAGTTGTTAACAAAACGGTTGAAGCTACACGCTTACCTTGAGCATCAACAATCTGATCGATGACTGAGCCAGGACCAGCAACTGTGAACGACAACATCGGGCGGAGATCGACCGAGAGATTTGATCCACGTCCTGCAGCAACATTGCGTGCAGTTCCGTACAACGAAGCTGCCTGCAAATTGAGCGACTTCGATGATTTGTTCGTTGATTCGTAGCTCACGCTGAGAGCTGGAGTTTCTGTACCAACCTTCAGTGCAGGGGTACGAGAGCAAACCGTGAAACCAGAAGAAAGTGCGGTACCTAAACGAGCACACTTCCATGAGTCACCCGTGACGCCTGTGATACGGCCATCTTTCACGCCAGGCACAACAACGAATTGTGATTTGGCATCGGTGTCGCCACTGTTGCGCAACGTCAATGTTGCTACAGCTTTACCACCCGGACGTGGGCCAGCAGGTGCCAAGAATGAAGGAACCAAATCGGTTTTATCTTCAGAAATGTCTACGGTCATACCGAAGCGCGCAATAGGTGCCTCGGGAATACCCAACATGGTGACATATACAGGCCACTCAGGCTTTCCGACTTTTGCCGAGTTCGACATACGAACTGTGAGATTCAATGCTGGAGTTGCTTTACCAGGCTCAACTGATGAT
>Ga0194048_10000278_pt1 | contig 24311 bp, 21 predicted proteins | sample JunL225m_MetaG_FD_161685 | JGI IMG/M metagenome (GOLD analysis project Ga0194048, IMG submission 161685) | Anoxic zone freshwater microbial communities from boreal shield lake in IISD Experimental Lakes Area, Ontario, Canada - Jun2016-L222-5m | ecosystem: Environmental > Aquatic > Freshwater >...
CCTCCGCATGGCTTCGCCTGATTTACCATTTGAATTGCTCCTCGACGGTGGCGACGCCCCCCGCGGCCGGGAAATTATTAACGGTCACATTGGCGCAAATTGCACGGCCTGCCACCGAGTCGATGCCGATGAGGGGAGCGAAGTTGGGCCGAAGCTGACCGTTATCGGTGCCGCCCGGAGTAAAGCCGAGCTGCTCGAGTCGTTAATCGAACCTTCGGCCAAAATCGTCCCGGGCTTCGGACTAGAAACGCTGACTTTGAAGGATGGTTCGTCCCTTTCCGGTAATGTGCTGAACGATGACGGGAAGACACTGGAATTGCGCACCTTGGATGGAAAGACGCGGAAGATTAAATCGGCCATCGTGACTGCGCGGTCTACGCCCCTATCCATCATGCCTCCGATGTTAGGAACCCTCACCGCGGCGGAGATTCGTGACGTCGTGGCTTATCTTTCATCACTTAAACCACGGGCTGCCAAGTCTCCAGAGGCGAAGTCCAAGGATCTTAAAGGAAAGAAATAGCCTGACTGGGAATGAAGGGTTGAATCACGCCCGGGGGTGGCTGTGATACTCCCATGCTGCTTCGCCTCCTGCTGCTGCTCGCTCCACTGCTTGCCCTCTCCCAGCCGACCTTGGTGCAGCAATGGCAGAAGCAGTATGACGAATGGTATCGCGAGGCTCCGCGGGCCGCCCCGGAAAATCTCGTCTGGTCGGACGATGGTAATCGGATGACGTTTACTTGGGCGGAAGCGACCGGCGTTAATTGGCGCATGGTCGATTGTGCTACCGGCCGAATGGCACCGGCTTTTGATCATGCGAAGGTCGCCTCAGTCTTGTCTGATTTAACCAAACGAAAAATCACGGCCAAGAACTGGCCGTTTATCAGAGTCGTGCCTCTCGCGAACGGAAGCATGAGGCTGGAAGGCAAGGATGTCGCCTGGCTGTTGGAGTCTAATGGCGACCTTGCCGAAACTAAACCCACCCAGGAATTTTCGCGGTCTGCACCGGTCCCATCGAAGAATGTCCGTTCCGTGGAGAGTAGTCGGTATGTGGGTTTTACCAAGGAGAGTGATGATTCCCCTTTGCGCACGCATCGGGTCGAGGTGCGGGATGGGAACGTTTTTTTACGAAAGTTAGGCGCAACCCCGTCCGAGGTTCAGTTGACCAAGGATGGCTTGCCTGGGAAAGATGGCTGGATTGGGCCAGTGCATTGGTCGCCCGATGGCCAGCACTTCGCGCTTTGGCGTGAGCGGGTCGCGCTAGTGCGTCAGTACACCGTGACGGATTCGGTCAAGAATACCAAGAAAGACATCAATTATGAGAAGCCTGGTGACGATCGCACCGTTCGTACCCCTTGGATCTTCGGAATCGATGGCAAAACAGCGGCGAGTCCGCTGTCGGCGGTTTTGCCCCAGACGTATGATACGGGTCGGCTGGATTGGTCAGCTGATTCCAAGCGGCTCCTGTCGGAGTATATCATCCGCGGATTCACCGGCCACGGCGTGATCGAGTATGATGTGGTGAGGCGCGGGTGGCGTAAGCTTTTCGCGGAAGAAGATCCGAAGTTTGTCTATAGTTTCGCCACGCGGTTTCGGTATGATTTATCCGAAGCTGAGACCCTCTGGGTCTCTGAGCGCTCGGGTTGGAGTCACCTTTACATGGTTAACTTGCGCAGCGGTGAGACGTCGCGAGCGGTGACCTCGGGGGCGTGGGTCATGAAGCAAGTTCTCCATGTCGATACCTTTGCCCGCTTCGTCACGTTTACCGCCCTCGGTCGTTATCCAGGCGAGAACCCCTATCACGAGCATATTTGTCGGGTCTCCTTGAGCGGGGGTGGTTTGATCGACCTCACTCCGGGCGACGGGAATCACACGGCGTGGTTTTCGCCGGACCGTCGTTATCTTGTGGACGCGTCTTCCCGGGTGGATGCGGCTCCAGTCTTCACTTTGAGAAGTGGCCACGACGGCCGTGCGATCGCGGAATTGGGGGCAACTTCGCTTGTCTCGTTGCAGAAGGTCGGCTGGTCTGCCCCCGCACCCTTCGTGGCCAAAGATCGCGAAGGACGGTTTGATATCTGGGGTGTCATCACGCGTCCCTACCCTTTCGATCCGAGTAGAAAGTATCCCGTGATCGAAAATATCTATGCCGGGCCGCATGGATCCTTCGCTCCCCATGCTTTTAATCTTTGGAATCGAACCCAACGCGAGCTCTCCTTGATGGGTTTTTATGTCGTCCAGATGGATGGTCGTGGGACGAATAATCGCGGGAAGGAATTCCATCAGATGAGTTGGCGCAACCTCAAGGACGGCGGCTTCCTGGATCGAATTGCGTGGCTGAAGGCCGCGGCCAAAGTTAATCCTTCTATGGATATCAGCCGCGTGGGTATCTACGGTGGCTCCGCTGGCGGTCAGAATACCGCCCACGCGTTGTTACTTCATGGCGATTTCTATAAAGCCGGCGCCGCTGACTGTGGCTGTTATGACAACCGTATCGATAAGCTTTGGTGGAACGAGCAGTGGCTCGGTTATCCGATTGGACCTTGGTATGAGGAGAACTCCTGTGCCCGTTATGCCCGCAATCTGACTGGAAAGCTCTTCCTGACCGTCGGCGAGTCGGATACTAATGTGGACGTCAAGTGTAGCTACGACCTGCGCGACGCCTTGCTTGCTGCTGGCAAGCAGGCGCTCTTTGAGTTTCATGTTGTTCCCGGCGCCAATCACGGTGGCGGGGATAGCAATGATTTCCGTGAAAAGCGCGCCCGCTTCTTCCAGGCAGCCCTCGGTGGCCCGCTCCCCTTAAAATGACCCTCCCCACTCCGGCTCCCTCCCCCAGTCTCATTGAGCTCCGATTGGCGAATGTCGGTCAGCTGTTCAATACCATGGACCCGTCGCCGTTTCATGAACGCGACTTGGATCATGATGCTGAGGAATTCATCGTCGGTTGGGCTCGGGAGCATGATTCCCTTAGCCAATTAAAGATTCGGATTGTTCTCCCCGGTCCTGCTGAGCCCGCGTTGCCCGACAAGATCGCTGAATCGATTCGCCATTATTTTGATTATCGGGCCAAGATGACCCGACGCGACTTACAGGAGCTCTTCCGCGAGGGGCGGGTCTCCCTGGTCATTGGTCTGGCCTTCTTGGCCGTTACCGTGGCTCTGCGCAGCCTGGTTCCGGCTGGCGAGGGTGCCGCCGCTTGGATTCGTGAAGGATTGAACATTTGCGGGTGGGTTGGCCTCTGGAAGCCCATTGATACGATGCTGTATCGTTGGTGGCCGCTACGACGCCAAGGAACGCTGCAAACCCGCCTTTCTAAGGCAGAGGTGGTGGTAATCTTCAGTTCTTAGACTTGGGGTGCTTATCTGCCCTCAATTGGCCGCTACTAGAAGGCGAAATTACCAATTTTTTACAGTGAGGGTTTGACAGGGGGGTGCCATGCCTCAAACCAAACCATTCGCATGCAGAATTTCGCGAGCCAGTGCCTTGACCAGACCAAGGCCCTCCTCAAACTTAACCTTTCTTCAATCGCTTCCGACGGCTCCGTTACGCCGGTCGCTGGTGAGGTCTCCCGGGCGGATGAGCCCGGACACGCCGCTCTCGCCTTCGGGGAATACTTCCGTGCCACGGGTGAGCTGACGCTGGACCGACATAATATCGCCCAGATCGTCGCTCGTTCGATTACGGCTCAAGTGAAGCATAGTAAGGGTTCTGACAATGGCATGGCCTTCGCCTGTCTTGGCCTGTTGGCTTTTGGCCCGACTCGGGAGCGTAACCCCGTCTGGGAGATTCTCGATGAGTCCACCCGTGCGCTGATTGATGAGCGTCTGGCTGTTGAGCACGATCATCATGATCACGTGCAAGCCTTCGATATCGCTAAGGCGGTCTGCCGGTTTTCCTTTGGCCTGACCAAGAAGGACGAAACGGGTCCGCTCGTTGATCGCTTCATGGAGCGGGTCGCCGCCTCTTCGACGGGTGGATTCCACGACGAAGCATCGCGGACGGCCGATCCGGCTAATTTCGGAGGGGTCTATGACCTCTATGGGGTTGTGGCGCTTATTTTCATCCGTCAGTCGCTGCAGTTGCATGCGAATATCCAACTCCGTGATTCCAAGTTACCGAAGTTGCGTGCCTTGGCGGAGAAATATATCCGCGTGATTATGGATACGGTGCGGGATGATGGTTTGGGTTGGTGCTACGGCCGAGGTATCGGGGCTTACGGCCAGATGCATTGCATCACCGTTTTACTTCAGGCCTTGCGCGACCGCTGGGTGCCGGTCGACAAGGAACTGCTCGCCCGCGACCTCGTCCGTCGCCTTTACGCCAATTTCTTCACGACATTCTTCGATGCGGAACATGGCCTAATTATCATTCGCGACGGTGAACGTGACACCATTCCTGGTCACACGACCCGGATGGCCAATTTCGACGCTGCTCGCTATCTTTCCCAATGGTCGCGTCTAGCCAAGACCATCGGTGGCTCGCTTGAAGTTGTTAAACCGGTCAGCAAGCTGCCCGTTTGTCGCTATTTCTCTTTCGATAAATCGCCCCGCAAGGAGCAAGGGCTGCTATCGTACATGGATCCTGCTTCTGGCGTGCATATCATTCTGCCCTTAGTCGCCGCAGGTTCCCATCGCTTTAGTGATTCGCTGGCTTTCCCGCACATGCCGGGAGTCTTCGATTGGCCGTCCAACGTGGAGTCCTCTCCTTTTATTCCCGAGTTTACCATCGCCGGTAAAGTCTATACGCCCTCTTACTACGGTAAGAACGCCCAGGTTGCGATGGGCACCAAGGCCGGGACCTATCTCTTCCGCTATGAGCAGCCTGATCTCATTGACCGGGAGGAAAAACTTTCCACGAATATCGGCTCCTTGAAGGTTGAGTGGGAATTCGCCAGCGGGCGGATTGTCGGTCGTTTTACCCTGACTGCTAAGTCCGCGGTATTGCTGGAGGAATTCCGCCTAATCTTGCCCATCGCGGCCACCCATTCGCGCATGACCCCGGGTAATGCGTTGGTCCTCGGGGCCGAATCCCATCGCTGCGAGGTATTGAAGGATGATTTCCATGCGACTTGGGCGGAAACCAAGGTGGTGAGCGAAAACCCCAAGCACCGGAGCTGCTGGGGTAAGATTCATTTTTATCAAACCCTTGAGCGGGATAAGCCGATGCCGCTCCGCGCGGGTTCCTCCTACTCGTTCGAAATCGCCTACCAGCCTCACGTCGTGCGGGCTGGTGACGGGGTCTGATTAGCCGGTTAGGCGGGTAAATGGCTCCTTGGCTGGGCTTCGGGATTGTCCTGCCCCCTGCCTATGCCCTATCCATGGGACTGTCCCATGCCTAGTTCGTTCTATATCACCACGGCCATCGATTACGCTAATGGCTCCCCGCACCTGGGGCATGCCTACGAAAAGGTCTTGGCTGACGTCATTGCCCGTCACGCCCGCATGAGCGGCCGGAAGACGCATTTCCTTACGGGTTTAGATGAGCATGGCCAAAAGGTCCAACAGACCGCCCAGAAGCGGGCGATTGAACCGCAGGTACTGGTGGATGAAATCGCTGCCGTCTTCCAGGCCATGCTGTGCGACCTGAATATTTCTAACGACGACTATATCCGGACGACCGAATCCCGGCACAAGGTCGTGGTGCAGGATTTCCTCCAGCGTCTCTTTGACCAGGGGCTCATCTATAAGGGTCAGAAGACCGATTGGTATTCGACCCGCCAGGAGCAATTTCTAACGGACAAAGATCGCGATCCCGATGGCTCTTGGCCGGAAATCTATGGCGAGGTCACGCAGACGACCGAGGAGAACTACTACTTCAAGCTGTCGCAATTCCAGTCCTGGCTCGTTGAGTACATCCAGTCTCATCCTGACTTCATCTCGCCGCGCTTCCGTCAGAATCAAGTCCTCGAGTTCCTCAAGGAACCGATGAATGACCTTTGCATCTCCCGTCCAAAATCCCGTCTCACTTGGGGCATTGAACTACCCTTCGCCAAGGATTACGTCACGTATGTCTGGTTTGATGCGCTGACTAATTATTATTCCGCCGTCGCGACCAAGGGGCTGTGGCCGGCGGATGTGCACGTAATCGGGAAGGACATCTTGTCGCCACCGCATGCGGTTTACTGGCCATGTATGTTAAAGGCTCTGAATATTGAACTACCCCGTCAGCTGTTGGTGCATGGCTGGTGGACGGTAAATAATCAAAAGGCTTCCAAGAGTGCTGGAAATGCCAGCGACACGCTGGGCTTTGTGGCTTCTCATGGTGCCGATGCCTTTAGGTTTTACCTGTGTCGCGAGATGGTCGTGGGTCAGGATGCGGACTTCTCCGCACTTACTTTTGAGAATCGTTATAAGGCGGATCTGGGTAACAACCTCGGTAACCTCGTCAATCGCCTGCTGAACATGGTCGGACGAAGTTACGCGGGAGTCATCCCCGCTGCGTCCGCCGACGAAGACCTCGAAAAAGCCCTCCGCACACTTTGGGGCGATACATCCAAGAAGTATGCGGCGGATTTTGCCGAGTTCCAGGTCAGCCATGCCCTTGAATCGCTTTGGGTCTTCATTAGCGCCATGAATGCGTACATCGAAGCCCGGGCTCCCTGGAAGCTGGCTAAGTCGGTAGATCCGCTTGACCGAGCGCGCCTGGATTCCTGTCTGGCCCATGTCGCGGAAGGCCTACGCTTAGTCGCCACGGTGCTCACCCCGGTAATGCCTGGCACTTGCGATAAGCTACTTACTAATATTGGCCGTCCAGTGGCGACTTCCCTGTCCGGCCAGCTGGAATGGTCTTCGGTGTGCAAGGGGTCGACGGTTGCGGCCGAATGCATTCTCTTCCCCAAGATCGATCCGCCCCCCGCTCCTCCTGCGGCCTAATTCGACTTCGCGGGGTTTCCTCATAAGTTTCTTACCGTGGCACCCATAAATGACGTCATTGACGAAGCCAGCCAGCTGGCCGCCGCCGAACTGGCGTCGACCCATACGGGGTTCGTGACGTACTCTTTCGCCGTTCCTGAACTGGATGCGTTGGCTGTTTTGGAGACTTTGGACGAGTCGGCTCCACGTGGTTACTTTGAAAACCCGTCAAGGAAACGTGCCCATGCAGCGGGCTCTGCTTTATTGCAATGGCGCGGCCGGGGTGAGAGCCGTTTTGAGTCAGCCGATCAATGGCTCCGAGCGCTGGATACTCAGCTTTATTGTGTCGGCCAGCGTCCACGTATCATCGCCACTTTCCCCTTCTATCCTGGCACCAACGAGAGCGGTGCGGATGCGCGGCTTTTTTTGCCAGCATGGCAGGTGGTGACGGAAAACGATATTACGATGGTGACGTTGGCGGAAGTCGCCGCTCCCGGGTGTGCGGCCCGCCTGGCACTGCGCGCCGAAGGGTTCCGGAAGTTCGCCTATCGGTCGACCCCTCCTTCTCCGAGGGCCGCCGTGCCCACCGTCTTAAGCGAAGTGGGCGGGGCATGGTTTCCCTCCGCAGTATCGCGGGCGACGGAACTGATTAAAGAGGGGTCTTTCGAGAAGATTGTGCTCACGCGTGCCTTTGACTGGCGCCGCAGCGAGCCATTCAGTTTGTATGCGACACTTCATCGCCTGCGTCGGGGTAATCCGCCCTGCCACACCTTTTTAGTGGATGAGCCCGATGGTGCACTGGTCGGGGCGACGCCGGAAACGCTGCTTTCGCTCTTCGACGGCTCCGTGCGTTCTGAATCCGTCGCCGGCACTACCCGCCGAGGTGAATCGGCATCTGAAGATGCGAGCCTCGCGGAGGCCCTGCTTACGAGTGAGAAGGATTTACGAGAACACAGCGCCGTGACCGCCTCTATCCTGAGGCGTTTACGTATGGTGGGAGTGCTCGCGGCTACTTCACGGCATCCGGAGTTACTTCGCTTGGGTAATGTCATGCATCTCCGCACTCCCATCGAGGGAACCATGCCGCCGGATCGACGCTTCTTAGAGGTCGCGGGCGAGCTTCATCCCACGCCTGCCGTCGGAGGCAAGCCGCGTGCGTTGGCCTTGCCCTTCATTCCGGGCTTCGAGCCACATGATCGTGGGCTGTATACGGGTGCGGTGGGCTGGGTTGGATCCGACGGGCTGACCGGGAAGCTTTTCGTGGCCTTGCGTTGCGCTCGGCTCCGCGGTGCCGAAGCCCGGGCCTTTGCTGGTGCTGGTATTGTCGCCGGGTCCGACCCTGCTGCCGAGTCGATTGAGACCGAGATGAAGTTGCGGACGATTCTCGAGGCGCTGATCTGATTCATGAAACTCGTCCTGCAGAGGGTGATGTCAGCGAGCGTGTCCGTGGAGGGCGTGGTCGTCGGCTCGATTGGACGAGGCTATCTCTTACTGGTTGGGGTGGCCCAGGGAGATGACGTGGTCATTGTTAATCGACTGGCGCTTGAGGTGCATAAGGTGCGCTTGATGGAAGATGACTCCGGCAAGATGGGCGTATCATTAAAGGACGCTGGGGGTGCGGTCCTCGCGGTCAGTCAGTTTACCTTGCTGGCCGACTTCTCTAAAGGAAATCGGCCATCTTTTAATGGTGCCGCGAAGCCAGAGGATGCCCGGCCACTGTTTGATCATTTTGTCCGCCAGCTTTCTGCCCACCTTGAGCAAGACGTACCAACGGGGGTTTTCGGGGCGGACATGAAGGTGGAACTCGTGAACGACGGCCCTGTGACTATCGTTCTGGAGTAGTTTAGGCTTAACCTTCGCCTGTGCCGTCCCTACGGCTTCACTCCTGCCATGTTGTCTGTTCGCATCATTCCTTGTCTCGATGTCCATGCGGGTCGCGTGGTCAAGGGGGTGAAGTTCGAAGAACTACGTGATGCGGGGGATCCCGTCGCGGTCGCGGCAGCCTATGAAAAGCAGGGAGCGGACGAACTCGTCTTCCTTGATATCACGGCTTCTAGTGATGAACGCCGGACGATGGTCGACGTCGTCGAACGTACCGCGGATCAGGTTTTCATGCCTTTAACGGTCGGAGGCGGCCTGCGCTCGGTGGAAGATATTCGCACGATGCTTAATGCCGGGGCGGATAAGGTCTCCCTCAATACTTCTGCCATTAAGGACCCGGCCTTAGTTTTAGAGGCTGCTCGCCGTTTTGGGAGCCAATGTATTGTGGTGGCAATCGATGCTAAAAATGTGGGTCCTGGTAAGTGGGAAGTCTTCACCCATGGCGGCCGTCATGCGACCGGCCTCGATGCCGTCGAGTGGGCGCGCAAGGCCCAGAGTCTCGGGGCGGGCGAAATCCTACTCACGAGCATGGACCGGGATGGGACGGCCGCGGGTTATGATATACCGCTCAATCTCGCCGTCTCCTCGGCCGTCGAAGTCCCTGTGATCGCCTCAGGCGGTGCCGGTAACCTCGACCACATGGCCGATGTCCTGAAGCAAGGCGGCGCCAGCGCGGTCCTCGCCGCCAGCATCTTCCACTTCGGTACCTATACCGTCCGTCAGGCGAAGGAGCACCTCCGTGCCGCCGGCCTGCCCGTCCGGCTTTAAGCCTAGGGTTTGCTTTCGGCTTTGGGCATCACGAGGATTTTGTCCAGGCGGTGGCCGTCCATATCGATGATTTCGAAGATGTGACCGAGGGCTTCGACGCGATCGCCTTCCGCGGGGATTCGACCTAGTGTCCGCATGACGAACCCAGAGAGCGCGGTGAATCGACCCGTGCCTTCGCCGGGAAAACGTCCGATGATGCCGGTCGCCTCACGGAAATCATCAAGCGACACCACCGCATCCACGACCCAACTGCCATCGTCGCGACGTCGGACGGGCTTAGGCTGAGCCACCGGCGAACCCTCGTTCGGGAGCTCGCCAACGACGGATTCGAGGACGTCGTTTAAGGAGACCACGCCTCGCGTGCGACCGAATTCATCGGTCACCAGAGCGATGTGGATTTTATCTTTCCGGAAGCGATCGAGGAGCTGCGTGCCGGTGCTGAAAGGCGTCACGGTCGGCGATTCGGTCAGGAGGTCTTTAATGGAGGCCGAGCCTGCCAAGGAAAGATTCGCCCAGAGTCGTTTGACGGAAACTACCCCCAGCGGACGGTCCGGAGATCCTCGGTAAACGGGAAACCAAGTATGACCGGAGGCGACGACTTTGCGCCAATTTACTTCGTCGGTATCTTCGAGATTAAGCCAGACGACTCGATTGCTCGGGGTCATCAGTTGTTCGGCGGTAATCAAATCCAAAGAGAGCGCTCCGTGCACCATCCGATGTTCGGCCGCATGGAGAACGCCTGAGGCCATTCCTTGGTCGACCATCATGCGTAATTCATCTTCGGACATGGTGTCCTCGGGGGCGCGCTTGCGACCGAAGGCGAGCATCACGATGTCAGCGCACCAGCTCATGGAGTTAACTAAAGGTGAAGACAGTCCTGCGACCACGGCCATGGGTCGAGCCAGTGCGGCGGCGAGTTTCTCGGATTCGATCAAGGCCAAGCGCTTCGGCACGATTTCGGCGAAGATGACCGTCAAGGCACCGATAATGAAAGAGACGACACCTTCGGAAATGATCGTCGAATGCTCAACGAGTATGGCCCATTTGGAATCGCTCAGGAATGGCACGAGCTTTTTAGCCAAGGGTGGGCCGCCGTAAATGGCGGCGATGATGCCTCCAAAGGTCATGCCCACTTGGACCGTTGAGAGGAATTTGGAGGGGTCGGCGAGTAGTGCTAAGGCCCTGGCCGCACCTTTGTCCCCGTTTTCAGCCATCTTGGCTAATCGGCGACGATTGGAGGAAACCAGGGCCATCTCTGCCAAGACGAAGACGGCGGTGACCAGCAGGCAGATGGCTATGAGGATGATTTCCACTTTTGGGGGATTTAGGGGGTGTGGCACCCCCCGTCAAATCCGCTTGTTCACAATCCTCGCCCCCCTACGGTCAATGCCTCAATGGCGACCCATTATGAGGCAATCATCGTCGGGAGTGGCATCGGCGGCCTGAGCTTCGCGCTCAATCTGGCGAAGCGCGGCCATGCCGTCGCCATTGTGACCAAGAAGACTCGTTCCGATTCGAATACCAATTGGGCCCAGGGTGGTATCGCCTGTGTTACCGATAAGACCGACGATTTCAATAGCCACGTCCAAGACACACTCATGGCCGGAGATGGTCTTTGCGACATCGAGGTGGTGAAGCATATCATCGAGGCTGGGCCGGAGCGCATCGCTGAATTGATCAGTTGGGGTGTGGAATTTGAAAACGGTGCCGATGGCCGACCCGATCTGGGACGAGAAGGCGGTCATTCGCAACGGCGCATCCTCCATGCTCGTGACATGACTGGCCGTGCTATCGAGTCCGCACTCTTGCGTGCGGTCGCCGCCCTGCCCTCGGTGTCGATGCTCGAGCATCACTTGGCCATCGATCTTATTACAAAGGCTAAGCTTGGGCAGTGTCAGGTTGGGGCGACGGATGACCGTGTCCTGGGGGTGCACGTCCTGAATACTAAGGCCGGGCGAGTGGAGACGCTTTCCGCATCGATTGTCGTGCTGGCGACGGGGGGCATGGGGCAGGTTTATCAGTTCACGACTAATCCGGATATCGCCACCGGCGACGGTATCGCCATGGCTTATCGTGCGGGTGCCGAAGTGCGCGACATGGAGATGGTTCAGTTCCATCCGACGGCGCTCAAGGCACCCGACGGTAGCCGGGCGCTCATCTCCGAGGCCGTCCGTGGCGAAGGCGCCATCCTGCGCGATGTCTCGATGCGGGCGTTCATGAAGGATTTCCACCCCCTCGGCGACCTCGCTCCGCGCGATATCGTCGCCCGGGCAATCGACTCGGTCATGAAGCGCGATGGCGCCCCGCACGTCCTCCTGGATGCATCGCATGTTGCCAAGGGGCATTTCGCGGAGCGCTTCCCACATATTTACGAGACCTGCCGAAAGGCTGGCTTCGATCTGACGAAGGAGCCAGTGCCGGTCGTGCCTGCTGCCCATTACCTTTGCGGCGGCGTGGCGACGGACCTTCAGGGGCAGACTACACTTGCCGGTCTCTTCGCGGTGGGGGAAGTGGCCTGCACGGGCTTGCATGGGGCTAATCGATTGGCGTCAAACTCATTGCTTGAGGCGGTCGTACTCGCGCATGACGGCGCGATCGCGGCCGACCGGGAGATCGCTAGGGTCAAGGGTTTCCGTGCTGATTTACCTGCCTGGATTGACGGTTCGGCAGGCGATCCAGATGAGCGAGTCGTGCTTACGCACAATTGGGACGAATTGCGCCGAACGATGTGGGACTATGTCGGCATCGTTCGGTCGACTAAGCGGCTGCAACGTGCACGCACGCGCATCGGAACCTTGGCGGATGAAGTCCGCGAGTACTACTGGAATTTCCGGATTGAGCCAAGGTTGCTCGAGTTGCGTAATCTTATTCAGGTCGCTGAACTCATTATCGATTGTGCGTTGCAACGTCATGAAAGTCGTGGGTTGCATTACACTTTAGATTATCCGGCCAAGTTGGAGGCCGCACGGCATACTTCGGTGCGCCGTCCGCAGAGCCGACCATGAAGATTGCCGTCGTCGGCACCGGCGCTCTCGGTGGATGGTATGCTGGCTTGCTCGCTCAGTCCGGCCACGAGGTCCATTGTCTCGCCCGGAGCGATCATGCGGTGATTTCCGCCCGAGGTTTATTGCTTAAGAACAAAGGCCACGAGACGACCGTCCGGGTGGCTTCTGCGTCGGCCGAGGGTGAGGCGGTGGGTCCTTGTGATTTGGTCGTGGTGACGACCAAGTCCACGGCTAATACTATTTTGCCGAGATTACTTAAACCTTTGCTCGGCCCTGCTACGTTGCTGGTCACTTTGCAGAATGGGATGGGGAACGTCGAAGTCATCGCGCAGGTGATGCCTTACGACCGCATTGTCGCTGGCCTCTGTTTCGTGTGTATCAATCGGGTAGCCCCTGGGGTGATCGATACGACCTTGGCCGGTTATGTCCGGATGGCGGCGTCCCGTGGCGACATTAATCCAGCGGTGACGACATGTGTCGAAGTGTTTAAAGCAGCGGGCGTAGATACGGCTGCCGAGGCTTCGCTTGAGTCCGTGTTGTGGAAGAAGCTCTGTTGGAATATTCCTTTTAACGGACTTTCAATCGCGGGAGGAGCTATTACCACGGATGTCATCCTAGCCGACCCAGTGCTGACGGACCGGGCACGCACTTTAATGAAAGAAGTCCAAGCCGCGTCGGTCGCTCGTGGGCACGGCTTCAATGACCAGCATGTGCAGCGACAATTCGAAGTAACGGTGGGCATGGGGCCTTACCGACCGTCCAGTCTGATTGATTTTGTGGAAGGCCGCGAAGTTGAGGTTGAAGGTATCTGGGGCGAGCCACTCAAGCGTGGTCAAGACGTCGGCGTAGTCATGCCCGAACTCGTTCGATTAATTAGTGAGATTCGGCTGAAAATTGCGGACCGCCGCGCTTAAGGCTTACTTCTGCGAAGTCGTCGCTCTGCCGAGACGATTCAGCATGCTCGCGATTTCCGTGCTGGCGCGGGACTCATTCCAAAAGTTAGCCGGGACGGAAGGGCCGGAGTCGGCGTCGAACAAGCGATGGTTTTTCTTGTCAAAGAGGCTCACGGAAAGAGAAGCGACCTGGAGGTCGTTGCGATTGTCTTCACTCTTTTTGATCCGCCAGCTGCTCTTAAGCACGGCGTCCGCTTCGGAGGTGTTGGTGACCACCACGTAGCCCAGGCGGCGTAGTTCGCTGACCGAGGCGTCATGCACGGCATTGGAGGCGCTGGCGGTCTCGGAGGTGCTGGCGCCGACCGTGTCGGCGACGTAAACCCGGGAAATGGTCGAGAGGGAGACGTGGGGACTCCCTCCGGTGGTGCAACCAGAGAGAAAAGTGGCCAAAACAGCTAGGAGAAGTGAGGAGGCCTTAAGCAGGTGGTGCATAACTTGTTTATTACCGATTCTCGCAATTAGACAAGCAGGTACATGTTGTGATTACCCCCGGTGCATACCGCGGCGTTTACCATGGCCAAAATACATGCCGTCACCTTCGACCTCGCAGGTACCCTGCTCTCTCCGACCCCCAGTGTCGGAGGAATCTATGCTGCCTGTGCCCTGAAGCACGGTGTGGTGGTCGAAGCAACGGTGCTCGATGCTGCTTTTCCGCTGGCTTTCAAAGGCGGGCCGAAAGGCACCAAGCCCGAAGTCTTCTGGCGCGAGGTGGTTGAACGTTGTTTTGGGCCAGCGCTCCCTTCGGCTAAAATTGGGCCCGTCTTCAAGGAATGCTGGGAGGCATTTGCAAAACCAGAGTCATGGCGATTGGCACCCGGAGCTTTGAATGCGATTTCGGCCATACGTTTTCTGGGGGTCAAGGTCGCCGTGCTTTCGAATGCGGACTCACGCATGCACGCCGTGCTTGATGGGCATGGTCTCACTCGCCGTCTTGATGGCATATTCCTTTCCGCGGAAACCGGCTTCGCCAAGCCCGATGCTAAGGCCTTTGCCCATGCCGCGAAGGCACTGGGCGGAACAACCTCCACGTTGGTGCATTTCGGCGATAGCCCGTCTGAGGATGGTGCCGGTGCGCGTGATGCGGGTGCGACGGGTGTCGTCGTAGGGGGCGCACACGCACCTGAGAAATGTATGTGCGCCGAGAAGATTCTCGAGACGCCTTACATCATCAGGGCTTTAATCACGGAGGGTCGTTTAAAGGGTAAATTCTCTCGCACCGTGCAAAATTTATTGGCGAACCTGCGCGGACTGCCGGAAGATCGTGGTCGTTCCTCAGATCGTCCCATGAAATCAATGGATGAGGCGGTTTTGGATGCGTTCAAGAAGCTTCGCTTGGATAAGCCCGTCCCCGAAGATGCGATCGTGGCAAGTTGGCATGAACTCCTTCCTATAAAATTAGCCAAACGGTGTGCGCCCTTGCGCGTGCTCGAAGGAGGCAAGTTGGTGGTGCAGTGTGAGAACTCGGTCATCAAATCCGAAGTTCGCTTCCATGAACGAGCAATGCTGGCAAAAATCCGCACCTTGCGGGGCTGCCAGGATGTTCGCTCGATTAGTTTTGTGAACGCCTGAACTCAGTTCTGGCCTGGCTCGAAGGGCTTATGGAAAGCCTCCTTAAAGTCATAGACATTACTGAAAGCCTCGAGATTGTCGTCTTCGGAACGGCCGAAAAGTCCGGTGTCGATGATGTTAAAAACGATATTCCCGACGTCCGCTGATTTGCGTAGTCCCCAGTTATGAAGCAGAGGGTACGCCATCGGGCCGTAGGTTTCGAGTACGTGGAGCCGGAAGCCCTCGAGGAGTTGGGGGCCCGTGACATGTCGATTGGTGGCACTCCGCCCTTTCTTGGGTTCTCCGTGGACGATTTTCTGGGCGTGGTCGAGGCCCTGACGGACGACTTCGTAGGCCTGGGGTTGATAGCGCGGATCCTTGAGTCGAATCATCCGAACGGCGTCGTCGAAGTCCATGGGCTCAGAGTTTGGCAAGTTCGGTTAACAGTCGAGCGTTCTGCTCGGCCGTGCCAACGGTAAGTCGCAACCAGCCAGTCATGCCGTACCCACGGAGGGGGCGGACAATTACGCCGGCTTTCTGGAGCTTCAGGAAGGCCGCTTCGGCCTGCGGGACTTGCGTAGCCAGGAAGTTGGCTTTGCCGTCGATAAATACGAACCCGAGTTTTTTAAGTCCGGTGGAAAGCTGGGCGATACCCTCGGCGTTGACCTGGCGGGTGCGGCGGACGAATTCCTCATCATCTAGGGCCGCCTCCGCTGCGGCCAGGGCAGGTAGATTGACGTTAAAGGGCTGACGTACCCGATTCAATAGGCTGCAGACTTCCGTTGAGCCCATGAGGTAGCCGACTCGTAATCCGGCCAATCCGTAAGCCTTTGAAAAAGTACGAGAGAGCACGACTTTCCGGCCCGACATCATCAAGGGGCGTAAATCCGCCGATGCTTCGAGGTATTCCGTGTAGGCTTCGTCTAGGCAGAAGATGACATCCTCTGGCAGTGAAGCGGCCAACGCTAGAATGTCGGCGGGATCATCTGTTCCGCCGGTTGGATTATTTGGGCTGGCGAGGAAAAGGATACGGGTCTTGGGGGTGACGGCGGCGCGGAGAGCAGCGAGATCATGGCGGTAGCCAGGCATGGGTACCTCGACGGGTTTTGCCCCGAAGAGCATCGTGGCGAGCTTGTAGACGATGAAGGCTTGGGCCCCGAAGACGACTTCATCACCGGGTCGAAGGAAAGCCTGAGCGAGGAGAATCATCACTTCGTTGGAGCCATTACCGATGACGAAATTACCAGGCTCCATCGCCCACTTCCGTGCCAATTTCTCGCGAAGGAAGGTGCAGCCGCCATCGGGATAGAGATGGCAAGTGTCGAGGGCTTTGCGAGCGGCGGCTAGACCGAGCGGAGAAGGTCCGAGCGGGTTCTCATTCGAGGCGAGTTTGATCACGTCTGCGGGATTGAGGCCAAACTCCCGGGCGACGACTTCAATGGGGCGCCCAGCTTCATAGACGGGCTGAGTGAGGACGGGCCGATTGGCTAGGTCTGAATAAGAAGCCATGAATGTCCCAATCAATGCGACTGTTCAGACGCTTGGCAAGCGTGAGCGACCGCCCTACCCGCTTGCCACTGCCCTAGTCTAAGTCTTAATGTGCGGTATGAAAATCGTCGTAACCGGCGCCTCCGGATTCTTGGGTCGCGAGGTCTGCCTCGCCGCCTTGCGCCGAGGCCACGAGTTGCTTGCGATTGGGGGGACCCATTTACCCAGCATTCCTAATGTGCATCGCACCATGCACTTGGATTTGACCATCCCGGGTAGGCTCGAAGCGGTCATGCTGGATGAGTTTCCCCAGGCGGTCATCAACTGTGCCGCGCTCCCCACCATCCACGATTGTGATCGTAACCCCGACCTGGCGGATAAATTAAACACAGAGGTGCCTCGGCGGATGGCTCAGCTCGCCTTTCATGTTGGCGCTAAGCTGGTGCACTTATCCACAGATATGGTTTTTGATGGTGAGGTCGGCCGTTACCAACACACCGATCAACCCCGCCCGCTTAGCCGGTATGGTCTGACTAAAGCGGCTGGCGAGGTTGAGGTACTGAAGTACGGACGCGAACATGCAGCGGTTATTCGCACCACCCTCTTGAACGGTAATCATCCGCGCGGGGCACGGGGTCTACATGAGCGGTTATTTATGGATTGGTCGGCTGGAAAGACGACGGCGCTCTTCACCGACGAGATCCGGCAGCCAGTCGGGCTGACTAATCTGGCTGACGTTACCGTGGAACTTTGTGAACGCCCTAATCTTTCTGGAGTTTACCACTGGGCTGGGGCGGACGCTTTGAGCCGCTATGAGATTGGGGTCAGAATCGCTGAACATTTCGGACTAGATTCTGATAAGTTTATTAAGGCTTCCTTGCGTTCGGAGCTTCCCGACCTTGCGGCTCGACCGCGCGACCTAAGCCTGCAGTTACACCCATTAGCAGGTAAATTACGCACCCCGGTTCAGGCATTTGCGGAACAGCTCGCGGAACTACGGATTCCGCGGGGATGCGAGGAGTGGTACGAGCAAGAGACTGGACGAAAGGTCGTGCGTCTTCTGGAGAAAGGGATAGACTTCTAAACATGGACGTTCTTCCGCGCCAAACTGCTGATGCTGTCGTCAATATGTCGGCAGACTTGATGCTGCTGGAGCACTACCCGCACCCCGAGAGGATTCGTTTTCGTCCGTTCGCCTGGTCGGAGCCCGCCTACACTTTTGGCGTTTCTCAGAATTGGAGTAAGTATCGAGCCCAAGTGCCCGCTCAGTTTCCGCTTATCCGTCGCAGTACTGGGGGTGGCTTGGTTTCGCACCTTGATGATTGGACCTTCGCTCTGGTGATTCCGCCGCAGCATTCGCTTTTTGCCGCGGAGGCTTTAGCCAGTTATGCCGCCGTCCATGAGGCCTTGGTCGGTGCTCTGTTGGCGCAATCTTTACCGGTTAAACTCGTAACAGCTCCAGCTGGTAAGCGGGAGTTCGCCTCACCCGATGACTGCTCTCAGCGAGCTGAGCCCTACGATCTAGTACGGACGGATGATGGCCGAAAGGTGGCCGGAGCGGCCCAGAAGAGGAACCGCAAGGGCCTGCTCATTGAAGGGTATATCTGGCGGCCATTTCTGGAAGGCTGCGACTGGCTTCGTTTTGAGAAGGATTTCACCGTGGCCCTTGGGAAAGTCCTCGAGAGCCCGCCCGTGTCAGTCGCAGAACCGATTTATAATCAGTTCGACCACGAAGGGACTTGGGCGAAGTTTGCTTCGCGTGAGTGGAACGAAAGAATTTAACTGAACAGATCCAACTGCGGGCCTTCGGGCTTTTCGGCGGGTTTGGGGGCCTTCGATTTCTTGATCTCCGGCGAGGCTTGAATGCTTTGGGTCATCGCGGCCTTGGCGGGCAATCCTGAGCCAGATTCCAGTCCGCCTAGGATTTCGCGGGCACGTTGGACGACGATGGGCGGCATGCCGGCGAGGCGAGCAACCTGAATGCCGTAGGATCGATCAGCGGAACCTGGGACGACCCGTCGGACAAAAACAATCTCATCCTTCCATTCTTTGACGGCCACCGACCAATTGCGAAGGCGGGGCATAGAGTCCGCCAGTCTGGTTAATTCGTGATAATGGGTGGCGAAGAGAGTGCGCGGTCCAGCCTCCCCTGCTCCGTGGAGGTGCTCGGCGACTGCCCAGGCGATGCTAATGCCGTCGTAGGTGCTCGTACCTCGGCCGATTTCATCAAGTACGACCAAGGACCGGGACGTGGCATTGTTCAGGATGTTGGCCGTTTCATTCATCTCGACCATGAAGGTCGAATTGCCACGCGCCAGTTCATCTGAGGCTCCGACTCGGCAGAAGATGCGGTCGATTAGGCCAATGCGGGCGGATTGTGCCGGTACCCAGCAACCCAGATGGGCAAGTAATGCAATGAGTGCGACTTGGCGGATGTAAGTCGACTTGCCCGCCATATTGGGGCCGGTGAGTAAGGCAATCTGCTCCCCCGTCGAGCTCAGGCTGGTGTCGTTAGGGACAAAAGAGCCGGCACCTGGGCGTGATTGTAGCATGCGCTCGACCACGGGGTGGCGACCTTGGATGATTTCGAGTCGATCAGAATCATCGACGATTGGTTTGGACCAATTGGCTTCTCGGGCGAGTTCGGCCCACCCGCGGAGAATGTCGATTTCGGCGATTGCCTGAGCGGTGGAGAGCAGGGATTCCGCACGTGCCAGTACTTCCGCTAAGAGCGATTGGAAGAGTTCAGTTTCACGGGCCAGGGCCTGTTCGTCGGCACGTAAAACTTCCCGTTCTTTAGTCCGGAGTTCTTCGGTGGTGAAGCGTTCGGCGTTCACCATCGTTTGTTTGCGGATATAGTCGACGGGGACGGCCGCGAGATTGGCTTTGGTGATCTCGATGGCGTAGCCGAAGGCGCCGTTATAGCGTACTTTTAACGATTTGATACCGGTACGGGTCTGCTCCTTCCGCTCAAACTCAGCGATCCAGCTTTTGCTGTCAGAGGCCAGGCTACGGAGGCGGTCTAGTTCAGTATCGAACCCCAAGCGTAATGCCCCACCCTCGCTGAGGTCAACCGGGAGTTCATCGGCGAGTGCGGCATCAAGTTGAGCAAGCAAGTTGGTCTCGGGGTTTAGACGACCCGCCTGGGCCGACAAGGATCCGCCGGGCAAGGCCGCAAGTTCTTCCCTGATGGATGGAATCGAACGAAGGGTATCGCGGACTCCGCCCAGCTCGCGCGGATTGCGTAGACGATTTTGAAGGCGGGCGATGATGCGAGCGATGTCGCGCACTCCGCGGAGCGATTCGCCAATGCGGGAAGAAGCCCCGGGGTGTTTGACGAATTCGCCGACCGCGGATTGACGTTGCCCGATGATAGCTAGGTCGGTCGATGGCTCCGCGAGCCAAGATGCCAGAAGCCGCGAGCCCGCCGGTGTACTGGTTCGATCGATGGTTTCGAGGAGTGAGCCATCTCGTGAGCCGTTGGAAGTCGCAAACAATTCTAAGTTCCTGGAAGAGGCCGCATCGAGGAGGACGGAAGAGCCGAGCTTAGCTTCAATCAGGCGGAAAAGATTCTTGGGCCGGTCGCAGAGCGAATCCGTGACATAGCCTAGGACCGCCCCGGCGGTGCCTAGGGCGGGATGGTCGTCGTTAAGTCCAAACCCCGCCAGGCCATGGACGGCGAGCGTCTGGGTCACCAGACGGGCACCCGCGGAAACATCAAAGTTCCATCCGGGAAGTCTGGAGACCGCCCTCCCCTGGAGAAATACCTCAAGGGCTTCGCGGTGTTCGGTCGGTGGTTCCAGCCCTTCCGGTAGGATGATTTCCCGAGGGGAAACGGAATGTAGTAACGGTAGTAGGCGTGCCGGCGAGGTGTCTGCGGCCAACCGGAAATCAGCGGTTGAGACATCAAGCCACGCAGCCTGCCAGCCATGTTTATCCCATGAGATTGCGGCGAGGAAATTACCGCGCTTGGAATCAAGCTGGGAGTCTTCGAGCGCTGTGCCCGGGGTCAGGATGCGCGTAAGGCCGCGGCGAACCAGTTTCCCGGCGACCGGGGCTTCGAGTTGATCGCAAATGGCAACTTTCCATCCTGCGGCGAGCAATCGGTTGACGTATGCGGGGGCGGCATGGTGAGGGAGGCCGGCCATCGGGGTCTCATGGCGTTTGGTCAAAGTAAGGCCAAGGACTTTAGCGGCCACTTCCGCGTCATCACCAAAGACCTCGTAGAAGTCGCCCAGTCGGAAAAGCAAGATGGTGCCAGCCGAAAGTTTCTCACGAAACTCGCGGTACTGCCGCTGCATGGGGGTCTCTTTTTCCACTAGGAAAAGGGATGCCCTCTCGCATGGTGTGCGCAAGAACGGACTGACTTCACTCCCGCCACGAAGGCGGGAAGTTGCTCACATGAGCTGGGCGGCGAGTTCGGAGAGGGCGCTGCGGACACCGTGGAGCAGGCGGACATTGGCGGTGACGCCATGGCCTTTCATGCGTTCGTGGGTATGAATGAGCCCGTTGGATTTACCGTCCAGGTAAGGGGTATCGACTTGATCAAGGTCACCGATCAGCACGACTTTTGAGCCTTCGCCGATCCGGGTGATCACGGTTTTGGCCTCATGGGGTGTCATGTTCTGGGCTTCATCGACAATCATGAAGGCGTGGCCGATGGAGCGTCCGCGGATAAACGTCATCGCCTCAATCTCAATCAGTCCCGAATCGATTAACCATTGGTACGGCTTACGGGGTTGATTGACTGCCTGAAACTGCGAACCGAAGATCGGTTGAGCCGACTTCATCGCCTGGGCCTTTTTCTGGCGGCGTTGGGAGTCGGTCGCGACAGATTCTTTCGCCGTCGGTGTGGGCGCCGCGCTTCCGTTCTTAGAAAACAACACTTCAAGATTATCGAAGTAGGGCTGGATGTAAGGGGAGAGCTTTTCTTCCTTGGAGCCGGGGAGTGCGCCGATGTCTTTACCGATTTGGACGACTGGTCGGGAGACGTAGAGTTTCTTGTAGGGGGAGAAGTCGCTGAGGACTTGCGACAAGGCAGCGGCGATGGATAGGAACGTCTTTCCTGTACCCGCCCGACCGAAGCAGGTCACGAGTTTAATCTCGGGGTTAAGGAGTGCATCGAGGAAAATCCACTGCTCGAAGTTCTTCGGGATGACGCGCATGCCGCGGGGCATCTGCAGTCCCTTCCGGGCACCACTGTCTGCGGAGAGGAATTCGCGGTAAAGTCCCAGCGGGACAAAGGCCCCCTCGCCGACGTGCCGGGCTGGTTCGGTCCAAGCGTCCGAAGTCAGCATCACGTATTCGTTGATGATGAGGGGCGGCTCCGCCTTAACCTTCACCTGGACCTGGGCGAGTTCACGGAAATCTCGCATGGCAGCCGCGGTAACGTTGATGGTGCGATAATCCCCGACATCGCTGGTTTCGACGCGGTCGTTGCGGTAGTCCTGTACGTCCATCCCAAGGGCCTGAGCCTTGAGCGCCATGCAGGCATCTTTTGTTACCAGTATAACGGGCCCCTTGGAGGTGTCCCGGAGGTACAAGGCTGAGGCGATGATGCGGTGGTCAGGCGCGTCCACTTGCATGAAGACGGCCCGGAGTCGCTCCGCTTTGGCACCGTTAAAGTGATCGCGGATGAGTGACTCGTTGATGACAATGCGGAGTTCGCCGCCATCACGCAGCTTCGCGTGAAGTGCGCCAGGCTTGGTCGGATCGCCTTCGGCGATTTCTTTCAAGCTACGGTTTTCGAAAAGACTTCGAATGGAGCGGTTCACTCGACGCGCACTGGCGCCGAGTTGCCCTTGTTGGGTCTTAAGACGATCCAGTTCGGACAAGACCTCGACAGGTACGGCGACAATATGCTCGTCGAACTTGAACAGGGACTCGGGATCGTGAATAAGAACGTTGGTGTCCAGGACGTAAGTCTTTTTCACTCTCTTATTTAAAGCGACATCGACCGACGGGGCAACCCGTAAAAATCAGATACCTTCGGTGAGCGAGGTTAGATAGTCCCAGCTGTAAATGCCCGTTCGATGGCCGTCGCTAAACTCAAAGGTGACGGCATAGTTCCCGATCTTCGTCAGTCCGGTGACAGTGACCCCGGGGAAGCGTCGGGGGCCATCCCCACCCCAGCGTTGCCCCAGGATATCGACTTCCCCCATGTTCTCTGCACTGGGTGAACGCTCGCGGAGGTGTTCGGCCTTAAAGAGTTGTTCGGAGCCGTCAGACCAGGTGACGGCCACGAAATCTCCGACAATCTGGAGGTCGTGAGGCGCTTGCATGGTCGGAATTTGCGGCTGTCGCCATGATGGTGCAAGCAGGGACAATCGCCGAGGGACGCCTTGACTCCCCCGCCCTCTTATAAAGGCTGTCGGGACTATGGCAGGCGTAGGCAAATTACTCAAACAGGCACAAAAAATGCAACGCGGCATCGCCGAGGCTCAAGAGCGGCTCGCCGCGGAGCGCGTCGAGATCTCCCACGGTGGCGGTGCGATCCGGATTGTTGTCAACGGTCACGGCTTGGTCCAATCGCTGGTGCTCGATTCGGAGTTCCTGAAAGAGGAGAAGTCCGTCGTGGAGCTCGCCTTAGTGGCAGCCTTGCAGGAGGCGTCGGTGAAGGCTCGCGAACTTCATGAGACGACGATGTCGAAGGCGACGGCTGGCTTTTCGCTGCCGGGTATGTAACGATTGTGACTCCTTCTTTCGACAAGGTTAGACAGTTGCTTAAAATGCTACCCGGGATGGGGCATCGCTCTGCGGAGCGGATCGCCCTCCATCTTTTAGTGGAGCGCCCGGGTAAACTGGCACCGTTGTTGGAATCTTTGCAGGCGGCCGCTTCGGCGGTGCGCCGCTGTAACCGTTGCGGCAGTCTGGCGGAATCGGACCTCTGCGGTGTTTGCATTGATCCTAAGCGGGAGCCTTCATCGGTTTGTGTCGTTGAACAGGTGCCCGATATGATGGCAATCGAGCGGTCGGCCGCGTACCGGGGCACTTATCACGTGCTCCATGGTCGGCTTTCCCCGATTAACGGGGTTGGTCCGGATCAGCTGAACTTAGCGAGTTTTGAGCAACGGCTTAAAGATGAGCCTATCACGGAAGTGGTCCTGGCGTTAGGCAATGACATCGAAGGTGAAGCCACCTGCCATTACATCCGTGAGGCTATCCACGGGATTCGTCCCTCGATTAAAGTTTCACGTATCGGTTTTGGTTTGCCGAGTGGCAGTGGCCTGACTTTTGCCGACCCGGCTACACTCCGGAGCGCATTGGAGGGACGTCGCGATGTCATTAACTGAAGCTTGGTCCGTCTACCCGCGAGTGGCGGAGGATTTCTGGATCGCCAAGGCGGAGTTCGTGACTGCTTCCACGGGCGAGTTGGCCTTGGAGAAGATGATGTCCCCAGTCGGTAGGCTTTCGGATTTATTTACGACCGAACGGCCAGAAAAGAGATTCCCTGATTACTTTGCCGATGATGAATTACTTGCCGGGTACGGCGTATTCTTTTTGCCGCAAAGCTTTATCCGTACATCCTTGGCGTTGGCTCAGGTTTGCGGGTATCGGGGTTGGCGCCCGGCTTCGGCGACCCCGGCAGTGCTGGATCTCGGCTCGGGACCCGGCTCTTGCGGTGTCAGCGCTGCCTATCGCCTCCTCGCGGCTGGTGCGCCTGCGGTTGAACTTACCGGATTGGACAAATCACCGATGGCGCTTGTCGCGATGGAAGAATTTGGACGAGCTGTCTTGGGCGAGCGAGGAACGGTGCGTACCCGCGTCGGTGACGCCGCCGACCCTTCCAGTTGGCCCGAGGGAGACTTTGACGTTATTGTCGC
>Ga0194048_10000279_pt1 | contig 24287 bp, 29 predicted proteins | sample JunL225m_MetaG_FD_161685 | JGI IMG/M metagenome (GOLD analysis project Ga0194048, IMG submission 161685) | Anoxic zone freshwater microbial communities from boreal shield lake in IISD Experimental Lakes Area, Ontario, Canada - Jun2016-L222-5m | ecosystem: Environmental > Aquatic > Freshwater >...
AAATTAAAATTGGTAATTATCGTAATACAGTAGTTCGTGATGTAGTGTTTACCCTTGTAAAAGGTTTTCAAACAGGCGCCAAAGGAGGCTATGTGACTGTAAATGCTGGAGGCTATTTTGGCCCCGAAGTACCAGAAGTAGTTCGTGTTCGTGTAGATTCAATCGAAGATATTGAGTTTACTAATGAATCTGTTTCTATGGCAGATTTTGTTGCACCTATTGTTACTCCTGTGGTTGCTGTAGAAACTGACGAAGAAGTTATGAACCGTATTGAAGAACGGTTTGAAGTTTTACAACAGATGACTCGTGCCACAATTTCTGGAGATGTCCGTGCTATGATTGTAGTTGGCCCTCCGGGTGTTGGTAAGTCATATGGTGTTGAATTTGAACTTGAAAAGTCTGGCTTATTTGAGCGTATTTCAGGTAGAAAGATCAAGTATGAAATCGTTAAAGGTGCAATGACTCCAATTGGATTGTATTGTACACTATACAAAAATTCAGACAAGAACAATGTTTTGGTTTTTGATGACTGCGATGCGGTATTCCAAGATGATTTATCCCTAAACATTCTAAAGGCCGCACTGGACTCTGGTAAAAAGCGTAAGATTTGCTGGAATAGTGATAGTAGTATGTTGCGTCGCGAAGGTGTTCCTGATAGTTTTGACTTTAAGGGTGGTGCAATTTTTATTACCAACTTGAAGTTTGACCACTTAAAAAGTAAGCGTATGCAAGATCACTTGGAAGCATTGCAAAGTCGCTGTCACTTTTTGGACCTTACCCTTAACACCATGCGTGATAAGTTTTTGCGTATTAAGCAGATTTTCCGTCAAGGTCAATTGTTTAATGACTACGATTTTACACCAGAACAAGGTGACGAAATCTTGGCATTTATGGATGAGAATAAAGATCGTTTGCGTGAAATGAGTTTGCGTATGGCACTTAAACTTGCAGATTTAACCAAAGTTTCTAGTGACAATTGGAAGTCATTGGCTCGTAGTACTTGTATGAAACATAGTTAACATGATTGACGATTTTAAATTACGAGCTGGCATTCAAGACAATCCAGACCAAGAAGGATTAGACTTGTTTGCCCAGCTGATCATACAAGAGTGTGCCGACTTAGCTTATAGCTATACTATCTTTGGTCGAGGAAGGCCATGGAACTTGATTATCAAAGAGCATTTTGGTCAGACTATTGTTGATACGGATATACCACCTTATCTTAGAAATTTATAGTACTTGGTTGCACAAACTAAGTATTTAGGTAGCTCCTGGAACGCTAAAACCGTTCCACTTTATCCGGTACCCCTAAAAAGGTACCGGTTTTTTTGCTCTTTGCATACTAAGTATAAACAGCAGTTGAACAATTAATTAAGGTTTAATTTAATGAGAGATGTAGTACTTTGGAACACTGGGCCTACTGGCACGGATATGCATGCATTTACTTTATATAGAACATTAGGCTCTTATAAAATTGCACATTCGGTTCGCAACGCAGGATTCACAGCCCAAGTAATTGACCATTATATGCGTATGACTGAAGAACAGTTGTATTCTTGTACTAGAAAATTTGTTGACAAAAATACAGTAGCTATAGGAATTAGTACAACTTTTTCTCTCGGAAATGGAGTAAATCAATTTCCCGATGCAGTGATAAATGTTTTTAATAAATTAAAGGAAGAGTTTCCGCAGTTAGAACTTGTACTAGGCGGATATAATATTAATTCCTTAAAACATTTTAAAAAACCATTTAATACAAAATGTGTGCATGCTGTAATTAATTACGGTGAAAATATATTCTTAGATTTAATAAAGCATTTTAAAAAATTAGGACCCACTCCTCGCGGAAACTTAACAACCTACAACAAACAATATATGTTAGTATACAATCAAGCTGTAGAAGAAAAATATAATATTGAAGTAGATGATTTTAAATTTACTGATCAAGATTGTATTATGCCTAACGAAACTTTACCCATTGAAATAAGTAGGGGCTGTATTTTTAAATGTAAATTTTGTAATCATCTCATGTTAGGAAGATCTAAATTAGATTATCTTAGAAATTTTGAATTAGTTAAAGAAGAGATGTTGAATAATTACAATAAATGGGGTATAACCAATTACTATGTTATTTGCGATACGTTTAACGATACAGAAATTAAAATGCAGGCATGGCATCAAATGATTTCTAGTTTACCTTTTAAAATTAATTATACTGCATATCTTAGAGCCGACCTACTAGATAAGTTTCCGGATGTGCCATACATTCTGTTAGAAACGGGATTATTAAGTGCATTCCACGGAATTGAAACTTTAGGAGTCGAAGGATCAAAAGTAATTGGTAAAGGATGGAGCGGCAAGAGTGCTAGAAATTATATTCCAAAACTATATAGCGATATTTGGAAAGGTAAAATATACCAAACTTTAAGTTTTATTGTTGGCCTTCCAGGAGACACAAGGGAATCATTCTATGAGACCGCAGACTGGTTTAAATCTAATGGTCTATATCATATGGCACTTCATAGCTTGGGCATACGCAATAATTGGGTTAATAAGAATCCTAGCGAATTTGACAGAGATGCTGAAAAATACGGGTATATTTTTACAGATCCAAAAGACCCACAACAATGGAAAACCGATTATTGGACCTTAAGAGAAGCTACCGAGTTTTCTCAGACACTTGAAAAATACATAGGAACAGATAGTGCTAGGTACGGATCGTGGACCATGATGCATTTATTACAATACGGAGCAGATAAATCCAAATTTGATAAAAAAATAGTACATACCAAAGATATGGAACCGGATGTGTTTATACCAGCATCTAAAAAATTTCTACAAGACTATATATCTAAAATACTAGCGTTATAATTTTTGGTAACATTTTTACGGTAAGGTTTTCTCTTGACTGTTTACCCATTTGATGCTATAATATTACTATGAGAACTGCTACGATTATAATCCGTGATGAAGTAAACATTAAAATTGAAGGTCTTGAACTCGATGCCCGGAGGGCTTTGGTCAATGCTTTTAAATATGATGTTCCGGGTGCCCGTTATTTGCCAGCAGTTAGACTTGGTCGATGGGATGGTAAGATAAGTTATTTCCAACTCGGCGGTAGTACCTTTGTAAATTTATTACCAGAAATTATTCCTATATTAGAAAAGTTTAACTATGATATTGAGCTTGACGATCAGCGCAATTATTCTACTTCTTTTGATTTTGAGCGAGTAGCCGAAGACACATTTAAACATATTATGTGGCCTAAGACTCATCCAATGGAGGGTCAGCCTATCTTGATGCGTGATTATCAAGTTGAAATTATTAATAATTTTCTTGAAAATCCACAATGTATTCAGGAAATTGCCACGGGCGCTGGTAAAACAATTATTACCGCGGCATTAAGTAATGCGGTAGCACCATATGGTCGTACCATTATTATTGTACCTAATAAAAGTTTAGTAACGCAAACAGAAAAAGATTATATCAATATGGAACAAGATGTTGGTGTATTCTTCGGAGATAGAAAAGAATTTGGTCGCCAGCATACTATTTGTACTTGGCAAAGTCTAAATGTCTTATTAAAAAATACAAAAAATTCAGTTGGGGATGTTACTATTAACGAGTTTCTTGAAGATGTTGTTTGTGTTATTGTCGACGAAGTCCATATGGCCAAAGCAGATGCATTAAAGACATTGCTCACAGGAGTCATGAGCCGTATTCCTATTCGATGGGGATTAACAGGAACTATACCTAAAGAACCATTTGAGTTTCAAGCACTAAAATGTAGTCTTGGTCCAGTTATTAATCATCTTAGTGCCAGCGAACTGCAAGATCGCGGAGTACTAGCACAATGTCATGTAAATATTGTACAACTAGTAGACCATGCAGAGTTTACCAACTATCAAAGCGAGTTAAAGTTCTTATTAGAGGAACCTGACAGACTGGATACTATTGCTAACCTAATTCGACAAGTTAATTTAACTGGCAATACACTAGTTTTAGTTGACCGTATTGCGGCCGGGCAAGGTATTATAGAACGCCTGGGTGACAATGCAGTTATGGTCAGTGGAGCAACAAAAGCAAAGGCAAGACAAGATGAATATGACGAAGTGGCAGAGGCGACTGGAAAAATTATTGTGGCTACCTACGGTGTTGCTGCTGTTGGTATTAATATACCCCGTATCTTTAATCTTGTTCTTATTGAACCTGGTAAATCTTTTGTTAGGGTTATACAATCGATTGGGCGTGGCATACGCAAAGCGGAAGACAAAGACCATGTCCAAATCTGGGATGTAACTAGCACCTGTAAATTTGCCAAACGCCACCTGACCAAACGCAAGGTTTTTTATCGAGAAGCCAACTACCCATTCACACAAGAAAAGTTAGAATGGAAATAGGATGGTTGCATTATTTAAATCAAGGCTGTATAATAACACTATGCGAATTCTAACTTTAGACAACACTCCGTACGATCTCGATCATCTTCCAGAAGAAATAGATGATATGAGATTTGCCATACTTGATAATTCAAATCCATTGGATCCAGATTATCATTATATTCCATTAATCTTTCTAGAAAATTTTAATGCGCCAGCTTTGGTATTACGCATCGGCGACTATCGTGTGCGTATGCCCGTAGATTGGCAACTACTTATCGGCGAACCGGACCTTGGAGACCTAGAGGTTATCCCACTGTCGGCATTGAATGATCGCGGATTCAAAGCATTTCAATTCAATCCACTAACTTCATTTCGTCCAAGTTTTTTAGATGTAGAAATACTCGATGTTTATCAAGATGTTGCGTGGTATGCTCCTAAGTTAAAGAATGGGCAGATGTTATGTGTACCATTAGGCGAAGGTAAAAAGCCCGACTGTGTGTATTTTGTTAAAGACATTAGTCGCAACTGTGAAATTGTAGATTATAATAAGGCATTCTAGTGGATAAGTTAAGCATTAACAATGAAATGGCACAGCTTGATCGAAAAAATCGTGCGTTTTATGATGAACTTACTGACGAAGAAAAGAAAAAGTTTAGTAATTTTCTTATGATTCGATATGGCAGTAGTATTGATGCCAGTAACAATCCTAGAGATAAACTAATACAGCAATATTATCTTCAAAGCTGTAATGAAAACTTAAACAAACATTTCTTTGCCATTAATCGTCATCCAAAATTGCAATGGCTATGTGCCACAACAATTAGTCCAGATGACGGTAATAAAAGACATGCCTGGATTGCCCCTAAGAAAAAAGAAGCAGGAGTAACAGGACTAAAAAAACAATTAAGTGAATTATTTCCCACCCTTAAAGATGACGAAATAGAGCTTATGGCAAAAATTAATACTAAAAAAGATATAGATTCTTACTTAAAATTGTTAGGACAAGAAGTTAAAAAATGACCTATAAGTGTCAATACTGCAAAAAAGATTTTATTAAAGAAAGTAGTTTGGCAGTACATTCATGTGAGCCAAGACGCCGACGCATGGAAAAGGATGAAGCTGGAGTTCGACTTGGGTTTCAAGCCTATATTAAATTTTATGAATTGACCCAAGGAAGTGCCAAATTAAAAACATTTGATGATTTTGCTGACTCCCCATACTATAAGGCATTTGTAAAATTTGGGCGGTATTGTGTAGATATCAAAGCAATCAACCCAGCTAGGTTTGTAGAATTTGTACTAAAACAAAATAAAAAATTAGACCACTGGGCAAAAGATAGCGTCTATACCGAATATCTTTTGGAATATTTAAAAGTAGAAAATGTAAATGATGCCTTGTCAAGGGCGTTAGAATTCAGTATCGATTGGAGCGAAAGCAGTGGACATCCAAGTCACGATTGTCTGCGATATGGCAACAACAATGCCATGGCATACGCAGTTACTACTGGTCGTATTAGTCCTTGGGTCATTTATAATTGCGAGTCAGGACAAAGATTTTTATCCGAGCTCAGTCCAGATCAAATCAGCATGGTATGGCCATATATTGATAGCGATACCTGGCAACGAAAGTTTAAAGATTATGTAGCCGATCAAGAATATGCTCGAGAAATATTAGAAAAGGCAGGTTGGTAATGTCGGCAGATATTGATTTAGACTTAGCAGATCGCGAACAAATATTGAAACTTATTCAAGCTACTCCAGCACGACAACACCACCAAGGACAAGTACGCAGACATAATTCTGGAATTTATGTTACAGATATTCCGTATGATCCTATAAATCAATGTGCTGCTATTGATTACGAACAAGCAGAAGAGCGTGGATATTTTAAAATTGATTTACTGAATATGTCGGTGTATCAGCTGATTAAAAGTCCTAAACAATATCAAGAACTATTATCCAAAGATCCACCATGGGAAAGATTATGGACTGACCCAACCTGGGCAAAACAGTTAGCTCATGTGGGTAATTATACCGCGTTATTAGAAAGCATGAAACCCGATAGTATTCCAAGAATGGCGGCTTTTATTGCTATCATTCGCCCAGGCAAAGCACACTTACAAAATCAACCGTGGAACACAGTTTTTGACACAGTATGGGATGGTGATAGTAGTAAAGGATTTGTGTTTAAAAAGTCGCATTCAATAAGCTATGCTGCACTGGTAGCACTACATATGAACTTGCTTAGTCAACCCGCCGAACCAGCGTTATAGATTTTCGCTTACTTTTTTTACGAGCAAGCTCGCTTAAACTGCATACTGGGCCGTGTAATACTTCTAAATCTTTGTTGACAAAAGTACGCAAATATATTTTAAATGGAATCCATTCGTGTTTTAAAAATATATTGATGGGTATACTTCTATTGCTTTCCCACCACCAAATATTGGCTAATTCTAAGAATTGTTTTTTTGTTTCGAGGTCAGTGATGCTGCCAAAGTCGTAAATGGTAGTAATTATATCATCTCGATTTTGTATAATTCCTACATATTCTGCGGAGGCGTAGGTACAAAGCGTTATAAAAGGGTATTTTTCAGCTAATTTTGTAAAGATATCATTACCCATAAATATTAGTATCGTGTTCCATATGTGAGATATTTATACATATGAAATAACCAATTTAATTATCGGTAAATAATATGTATGTATTCCACCACTGCTTATCTATATCAACAACGCACTCAAGTACTAGTACTGGAAGTCAGCGACTGTGGACAATACTTCACCGCGAGATATGACCCTGTGTACGCAAAAAGATTAACCATTAATCTAGGAGTTGATAATGTACTGTTATTTGCCCTAGTTAACCAAGACGAAAAGCCAGTTAATGTAATCGGCTCAACCTTTGTATTCCGTGTAACCAACACTTCTGGCACAGTAATGCTACTAGAAGAACCTATGGCAATTCTTAATGCTGTTACCGGGCAAATAAAAGTTACTATTCCAGCAAGTCATACACTAGAATTACAAGCACAACCAGCATCTTATTCGATTACTATTCAGCGTGGAGATCTTACACAGGCAGTATTTACTAATGCTCAAGCTGGTGCTAGAGCGCCATTAGATTTAGTAAATTCTGTATTTCCACAATTTGTACCATCATCGCCATTGACCATCCCAACTACTCAGCTAACCAGCCAAGTTAGTAATGACGGAACCAATGTTGGTAATTATCCAGGTAGTCCTTATTGGTACGGAGCCGGCGATGGCACCTACTATAATTCAAGATTGAATACCTTGTACTATTCAAGTTTTATTGTACCGCGCACTTCCATGACCACAGTTCAAATGGACTTAATTGGATACACTGGCACAATTAAAGCACAGTGGGCAGAAAACTATCAAAGTCTTTGGTATAATATTACCGAATCAACTACCTACTATGATGAAACCAGAACGATTCATATGAATATCGAAGGATGGTATCCATTGTTGCGTTTGTGTTTTAATAATAGTGTAATATCTTCGCCACAACCACCGGGCATACCTGCTACTGCCTATGCATTTTGTGAAAATGGTATCCTGACTAGTATTGTGGTTAACAATGGCGGCGCAGGATACTTGGCACCACCAAAAATTAACATTATAGGCGACGGTGCCGGTGCAACAGCCGAAGCAGTTATGAGTGAAACCTATCCACCAGGCCATCCACAAGAAGGAATAGGATACGGAACGGTTGCCGCTATTAATGTTATAACTGGCGGGTCCGGATATTGGCCAGTTCCATCCGGCGGAGTAAATCCTTCGGCTTACCCAGTTCCACCAGCAAACCAAGGCGCAGTTGTAACCATTACCACCGGGTATGTTGTTAACCTCTTGTATCGTTAATCGTTGATTTTACCAAGGATTTGTGTTATACTTGTGGTATGATTGATGTAACCTCTTTCTTACCGTCTCGCAAAAAGAACACAAGTTCGGGCTGGATTTCTTTTAATGCCCCTTGCTGTATTCACAATGGGGAGAATATAGATAAGCGTCAACGAGGCGGCATAAAAACTACACCAGACGGATCATGGTCCTATCATTGTTTTAATTGTGGGTATACTACTAGTTTTATTTTAGGTCGCAATTTAACATTCAAAGCAAGAAAATTTTTGCAATGGTTAAATGTGCCAGGCGAAGAAATTGAACGCATAAATCTTGAAAGTTTAAAACAAAAATCAATTACAGGGCTACTTTCTGACCGACAAGAAATAGCAGAGAAATTACAAAATATAGAATTTGAAGGACGCGATCTTCCAACTGACACCCATCTGCTTACCGAACCAGCTGAAGAATATTTGCGCCAACGCAATATTCTATTGGACTATCCATTTTTATATAAAACAATGCCGCGACCTGGGATTATAATTCCGTTTACACATAATAATCAAGTGGTAGGACATACTACAAGATTTTTAGACAATCGTACTCCTAAGTACATACAAGATATACAACACGGATATGTGTTTGGCACAGATTTGCAACAGGCCAACTGGCAATATGCTATTGTTTGTGAAGGTGTGTTTGATGCCCTTTGTATCAACGGCCTAGCAGTATTGCATGCAGAAATTAATGATGCTCAGGTTAAACTGATTCGCAATTTAGGAAAAGAAATAATTGTAGTCCCAGATCAAGACGAAGCAGGTATCAAATTAGTAGACCGTGCGGTAGAATTGGGTTGGGCGGTAAGTATGCCCGAGTGGCCCGATTGTATTAAAGACATAAATGATGCAGTGATTTATATGGGTAGACTAGGAACTTTGCTAACTATATTAGAAGCTAAAGAAACTAGTAAAATTAAAATTGAACTAAGGAAGAAACAACTTGTTAAAAGATTACGGGCTTGATGTCCAAAAACTATTCTTAGAAATGATGTTGCAAGACGCAGAGTCGTACGTGCGTGTACAGAACATTTATAATCCAGAAAACTTTGATAGAAGTTTGCGTCCTGCAGCAGAGTTTATTGCCAAGCACAGTAACGAATTTAAAACTCTTCCAGCACCTGAACAAATAACAGCCGCAACTGGAATTAAATTAGCCCATGTGCCAGAACTAAACGAAGGGCATTTTGAATGGTTCATGAATGAGTTTGAAAGTTTTACTCGCAGGCAGGAACTAGAACGAGCAATTTTAAAATCGGCAGATTTACTAGAAAAGGGCGACTATGACCCAGTAGAAAAATTAATCAAAGATGCTGTACAAATTAGTTTGACTAAAGACATGGGCACTGACTATTTTGCAGACCCGCAGGCTCGTATTAACAAATATTTTAATAGTGGCGGACAAGTTAGTACTGGTTGGCCACAAATGGACAAGATCTTGTATGGTGGATTTAGCCGTGGTGAACTAAACATTTTTGCTGGCGGATCTGGGTCAGGTAAATCTTTGGTTATGATGAATATTGCATTAAGTTGGATGCAGGCTGGATTATCTGGGGTATATGTTAGTTTAGAACTTAGTGAAGAACTATGTGCCTTGCGTACTGATGCAATGTTAGCAGGTATGAGTACAAAAGAAATTCGTAAGGATATTAATCAAACTGAACTTAAAGTTAAATTGTTTGGTAAAAAAGCTGGGCAGTATCGCATTAAAGCATTGCCAGCGCAGAGTAATATTAACGACATCCGTAGTTACATTAAAGAAGTGCAAGTTCAAACAGGCATCAAAGTAGACTTTATTATGTGTGACTACTTGGACTTGTTGATGCCAGTTAGTGCCAAGGTTAGTCCTAATGACCTGTTTGTCAAGGACAAGTATGTTTCAGAAGAATTGCGTAACTTGGCTAAAGAACTTAATGTATTATTTGTAACAGCCAGTCAGTTGAATCGTAGTGCTGTAGAAGAAATTGAATTTGACCATAGTCATATCAGTGGTGGTATTAGTAAGATTAATACCGCGGATAATGTGTTCGGTATCTTTACAAGTCGTGCTATGCGTGAGCGTGGCAAGTACCAAATTCAATGCATGAAATCGCGTAGTAGTACTGGAGTAGGACAAAAAATTGATCTAGACTATAATATCGAGACCATGCGTATTACTGACCCAGGTGAAGAAGCCTCGCCAGTAAATTCATTTAAAAAGTCCAATATTTACGAAAGTATTAAAACACAAAGTCGTGTAAATTCTGGCGAAGCGGTAGAAGCAGCCGCAGATGAAGTTGGTAAAATTACAGCAGATGTACAAAGTAGTAAATTAAAGGCATTATTAGGACAAATTAAGCAGAATTAGAAAGCAGAGCCCTTACACTAAAAAGTAATAAATAATAAAAAGGTTCTCGCTCAAAATGCAAAAGAAAACTCGTAGTATTCTAGAAGAATTAGAAAATTTATACACGGAACACGATAATCGTCATATTATTGAAAATCGTGCTAATAATATTATCACCAGTGCTATACGCTTACTTGAGCAAATTGATACAGCCTATAGCCCAGAGCAAGCAGAGAACCTTACACGCAAATTAATCAATGCCATTAAACTTCGCGATCCAGGCAAGTTTACTCGCACCGTAAGGAAAACTGATGCAAATTCATGAAATAACTAAACTTCAAAATCAATTAGATGAAGGAATACTTAGTGGCCTTAAAAGTGCGGTTTCGACTGCAAAAACTGGTGTTGGCAAAATTGCCAAAGCTGCAGGACCAATGGCTAAAAAAATTGCTGGCAAAACAGCAGATGCACTTGAGTTATCTACAGTGGCTCCTGGATTGATGGGAGGCTATGGGGTTAGAGATGCTATGGCAGCACACAAGGCTGGAAATTTATGGTCTCCGGGCGGAATTGCTACTGCTCGCAAGGCACGCCTGCAAAAAGATGCAGATGCAAATTTAGCAATTTTAGCCAAGCGAGGTATTACCCCAACTTCGTATAAAGAAAAGCAAGACGCAGAAAAAGCAACGCAACAGGCACAAACTGATCCTAATTTAGTTGGCATACGGTCTAAATTAGACCGACGATTTCCGCAAGAGTTTGAGGTTGGCCCACCACCTGGCGGCACCGCTGAAAAACCAGAACCAACTGCCAGTCCAGGAAAAGAATTAAAAGTAGAACTACCAAGAGGTCCAGGGCAAACAGTATCATCATACGCTATTAAAACAGCTACTGGGTGGAAAACTGAAGAAGGAAAACCAATCACCAACCCCGATAGTATTGCATTCCTCAATAAAAGCATTGACAAAGAGTACAAAGTTGCCCCAAATCTTCGCGAGGCTCCGGAGGATGTTGGAGGATTTAGTGCTGGCGGAATTGCATTACCCCCAGGAGCAAAAACTGCCGGACCAAAAAAACTTCCACTTCAATTTGATACCGTTAATGGGTGGATTGCTCGTGCAATTCCAGATTATAGTTTAATTAAAAATGATGCCAAAACACAAGCGGCTCTTAAAAATCAGTTTACTAAAATAGCTGCTGCCAAAAATAATGCCGCCGCCGCTACAAAATTATTTGATCAATATGTACTAATAATGCAAACAGCAATTTCTAAAGCAAAATTAGCCAGTAACGATACTCAATCAAACCCAACTAATACAACTAATTCAACTGGCTCTGATATGTCTCAATGGCGTGGCCGATCATTATCTGACCTTCAACGAGATCCTAAATTTATAAAATTTATGGGCGACCGCGGTATTGGGTTAAATGAAGATGCTACTAAGTTTGATCGGCTAGAAGAAAAATTAAATCAACTGTTAGCCGAGAAATATTAATATGATACTTAAAGAAGGTGGTAATGTTTTTAAAAATAACGATGGGCAGGCAGTAACCCAGCGTATTAACCAAACGGATGTTAAACCTACATTAAACTGGCTTGAGCAAATACTCAATCTTGATTTACAAAATAATACCCTAGGCTCAACTGGCCTTAAACCTACATCGGGCGACCTTGATGTAGCGGTTGATATCAGTCAAATTAGTCCGGATCAACTAGTAGCCGAGCTTACTCAATGGTGCAATAGCCATCAACTAAAGGCACAAGAGTATATTAAAAAAGGCGGCGGACAGATACATTTTAAAACACCTATTACCGGTAATCCTGATAAAGGATATGTGCAGACAGATTTTATGTTTATGAAAAACCTAGGTGTAGGCAAATTCTTTTTAGCAGCTCCTGCAAATTCAGAATATTCAGGACGCGATCGTCATATTATGTTTAACAGCATTGCCAAACCACTTGGTTACAAAATAGTACCTCGTGAAGGATTGGTTAGTCGTGCTGATAATTCTGTTGTTGAAACAGACCCAGATAAAATTGCTAAAATATTGTTAGGCAAATCTGCTACCAAAGAAGATTTATACAGTGTAGAAACAATGGTGCAGGCCTTGCAAAATGATGCACAGCGTGATGCAAAACTTGCTGATGCTAGGGCATTCTTTTCTAAAGAAGGTGTTCCGTTTTTTGAAACTCGTGGTGAAAGCGACACTAACTTTCTAGCTAGATTGCGTGACCGCATTGTCAATCAAGGTATGGTACAACTGGTAGAAAGCACCGAAGCCCGCATTCCACACATTGAAGATTTAGTTTTTGACAAGGGATCTCGTGGTATAGCTGATGCGATCGCTATCATTCAGCATGCCGCTGAAAATACCGCAAAGACTACCACTGTTAAATGGGATGGCAAACCAGCAATTATCTGGGGTCGTAAACCTGATGGTACTTTTGTACTCACTGATAAGTCAGGATTTCATGCCAAAGGTTACGATGGCCTGGCCACAAGCCCGGTTGAAATAGCTAATATTATGACTAAGCGTGGTGGCGAGCGTGGTGAACTTATTGGTATCTATGAAAAATTATTTCCAATGTTAGCGGCCGCTACCCCGGAAGATTTCACAGGATATGTCAAAGGCGACTTGTTGTACATTAATCAACCACCAGAAGTAACTGGTGCATTTGTATTCAAGCCTAACACTATTGAATATAAAATTCCAGCGGCCAGTGCATTGGGTCAGCGTATTGGGCAAAGTGAAGTAGGTATTGCGGTACACACACGCATACCAGATCAAGGATCAGCAGAACAACCAATTGGTAATGAAAAATTTAATCCAGTACCGGGACTTTTATTAATTGAACCATCTGTAAAAGATATTAAAAATATTGCTCCTGAAAACAAATTAATTCGTCAGATTAAACAACTTAATGCCGCCAAAGGCAAGGACATTGATCACTTGTTTAATCCAGCAGAATTAAGAGCCGCACAGGTTACTGACCTACCAGCATTATGTAAACAATATATCAACAGCAGAATTGATACTAATTTTGAAAACTTATTACCAGCATTTGGTGACTGGTTAAAAAACAAAGTTACTCCCCGCAAATATAACAACATCGTAGAATATCTACAAAGTCCAAGGTCAAACCTAGATGGTATGTCTGCGGCATTTACGGCGTTTTTAGGCTTACATGATCTTAAGATGAACACCCTACATCAACTTGACCTACAACAACCAGGGCAAGAAGGCTGGGTACTTGCCACTGATGCAGGCCGTGCTAAATTAGTTAATCGATTTGGGTTTAGTGCCCAAAATCGTGCTCAAAATACACCAAAATAATATCAAGATTCTCCATTTTTTCCAATTCGGCTAAATATTAGTAGGACCTCGAGTCCACATATATAGGAGATTTAAATCATGGCTTCAATTCCATTAGTATCAGGTGGTTCACAACCAGTATTCGCTATTGACACACTCAATGGCCCACAGTTAGCTGCAAACGTAACATACGCACCAGCTGGCACACCAACAAACTTCGCAGGCCCAGCTTACGATTTCTTCGGTGTAGATTTAGGTGCTGATCCTTCAGCTCAAGCAGGCGTTAATGGTGCATTGCAAACAATTTTGCAAACAATCCAGCAAACTTGTACAGTTGCTATCTATCAAGTTGCAGCTACAGGTAACGCAACAAACTTGAGTTTGGCTATCTACCCACTTGGTGCATATGACGCAACAACATTACAAGCTACTATCCGCTCATTAGGTTCTAATGTTGCCGGTACAGGCTACAGTGTTGCGGCTGCAAATGTAACTAACGTTGGTTTCCGTTTAGCTACAACAGCTACATCAGCAAGTTAATTTTAAAGTTTACTTTAAAAACACTAAACCCGCTTAGGCGGGTTTTTTGTTATTGCACTAAATAACAGTAGGGCCTCGTGCCCACATAAAGGAGAATTAAAATGGCTTCAATTCCATTAGTATCAGGCGGTTCACAACCGGTATTTGCGATCGATACATTAAACGGTCCACAACTAGCTGCAAACGTAACATACGCACCAGCTGGCACACCAACAAACTTTGCTGGACCAGCATTGGACTTTTTTGGTGTTGGCTTTGCTGCTGATCCAAGCGATCAAGCAGGTGTTAACGGTGCATTACAAACAATTTTGCAAACTATTCAGCAAACTTGTACAGTAGCGTTTTATCAAGTTGATGCTACAACTGACGCAGTAAACATGAGTGTTGCTACATACCCAGTTGGTGCCTTTGGTGGCAATGCTACGGTATCAGCAGCTACATTTGAAGCAGTTATCGTATCATGCGGTTCAAATGTTGCTGGCACAGGCTTTGATGCAACTACAGCTTCGGTAACAGATGTTGGTTTCCGTTTGGCTACTTCGGCAACCGATCCAAGCTAATTTTAAAGTTTATTTTAAAATGTCAAGAAGGCACCGCGAGGTGCTTTTTTGTTGACTGTAATTTATAGACATAAATATTCTAGTAGCAACAGCTACACTCATGTTTTACACACACATACACAGAAAGGAGTATATACCATGAGCAAAACACCTTACGAGATCCGTCTCGATCTACTTAAACTCGCAAAAGACGCAATTTTTGAGCCCGTTTATTGTAAACGCGATTCACTCAAAGACGAGTTTTATTCTAAAATGACCGATGAGAATAAAGGAACTATTTCTTATCCGACCTTGCCTAGTTTTCCAGGCACCGACGATATCATTGCAGAAGCTGAAAAACTTAATAAGTTTATCAGTCAGTAACATTAAAACCCACTTCGGTGGGTTTTTTGTTAACATTACTTTCTGCCCATGTTATAATGGGTTAAATATCGTACCATGACTGTTAGTAAAATTACCGAAGTAACCGTATTTGAAAGTCCAGATGGCGGCCGAACAGTATATGCCCGCCGCCCTGGGCAGTCCGTTCGCGAACTATATTCTCAAGATCCGTTGCTACAAAAAGAATTAGATGATATTGAACACCAGCGTCGCTGGATGGAAATATTTGGTGCCCGCAACACTAACGAAGGGCTGAATCAATTATGCGAACAAGTTGAAATTTTATATGAATTGTCAAAAAATCACGAATGAAATTTGCCTGTAAAACTTTCTTTGACATTACTGCCACAGGAGTCACCGGGCATTATAAATCATCACGAGTACCATTTAAAGATCGAGCTGACCAGTATATACAAGATGAAATAGACTGGAATCGAGCAAGAAACCAACAAAGAAATTGGGAAACCTTGACCCAATTAATTTCTATGCGTACTCAAATATTTGAACTTAAACATCCTACTGAGATTAAAAATTGCTGGCACTTTGAATTTGAAGTTGAGACCCCGGATGTGTTTGGAACCGCAGAAAATCCTGTAGAAATATTATTAAAAGATACCGCAGGTGTTCCTATGCTGGTAAACTTAGAAAATCTTCCCAATTTAACTCCAATATTAATTGTTTCTGGCCCCGATCAAAATATTTGGTTTAGCGCATTGCCATAAATAATTAATAGGTCGGCGTTAATAGCTGAACCGCTAACATAAAGAGAACCCAATGGTTGAAGCCACAGATATTGAAAAGAAAAGCCTAGAAGCGCATGTTGAACTCTGCGCCGAAAGATACAATGCACTCGAAGACAAAATGACAGCCATGAATACAAGTATTTCGCACCTTTGCGACATGGTACAAGAAGTAAAATCATCTGTTAGTAAGTTAACCGAAAAAAATAATGATAGATTAATTACCTGGGGCATTGGAATTATTGGATTTTTATCCGCATCAACCATCTATCTAATAACACATTACGTGCTCAAATGACAGAAACTCAAGAATTTGAACGGGCTCTGAGGCAAGAGATCAAAGACATTTTGCCCAATGCAATCTGGCAAACTGATGATGGTGTTTATTCGGTGTTTGGCAAATATAAAATTGCACCAGAAAAACCAGGATATCGCGTTTTTTGTTCTGCCACAGATGTAGGTGTTTTTAGCACATCTAGATCTGCATTAAGTTGGTGTATTGCAGACAAATATCAAGAATATAATTTAGCCCGCGATATACTAGTGTTAGATACTAAATTAAACTCATTAAACAGTGATATACGCCTTCGTGCCACCATAGCAGACCGCAGTAAAGACCCAATTTTTCGCGAAACTATTGAAACAAAATTAGAAACAAAGATTATACATAAAAAACTGGTTGAGAAACAACTTGTCAATTGTGTAAACAGAGCTAAATACTGTCAACAACGAGGATTTAATAATGAAACTGTTCGAACTGGCCGCAACGCAACCGTCAAAACAAGCCGCTAAGGTATTTGAAAGCTATTTTGGTGATAGCATCAATCTTGATGTAATCTCCCCAAAACAAGCTCGTATGATGTTATCTAAAGTACAAAAATTAGTTAACGAACATCGTCAAACTACTGCCTTCCATTATAGTGAGCAAAACCCAACTTACCTAAAATTGATAATGATGGAGCAAGTGTTGGCCGCTAAAGTTACTGAAACTTCTACAGTACCAGTTGGTACCGCTGTAGGTGCTGCTCAGAATGTTGCTCAACAACAATCTGGTATTGCTAAAGTTAATCCTACCGTAGCTGCTGGCGATGCTGCTAACCTAGCAAAAATTCAACAGATTAAAGATCCTAAATTAAAGCAAGTATTGACTAAGTCACAGTCAGGACAAAGCCTTAATCCAGAAGAACAAAAAATGGTTGCTCAAGCAGCCTTACAAACAGAGAGTAAACAATTGAGAAATAGCCTATACCACATCCTCCGCGAATCAGAAGTTCAACAAGCTCAAGTAGTACTAGCAAGTCAAGACATGGTTGACGAAGTTCAAAAAATGTCCGAGCAAGTTTCAAGTATGCAGTTTAAAGACTTGCCAGCACTGGTTGATCAAATTAAAAATCAAATTGGTGTTGACCAAGCTATGCAATTCAACACAGATGCAACTGCTGCATTAGCAGGTTTGCTACAAAATCTGCAAGGCGCTCGTCAACAATTAGATCAAGCTCTTGGCGTAGTTACCGGTCAAGCCGCACCTGCAATTCCTGGTGCAGATGATTTAGGTGCCGAGCCTGAGTTGGATGGTATGCCTGGTGAAGAAGACATCAACATTGAAGAGCTCCCACCAGAAGAAGAGCCAGACATGGGTGCGCCTGATTTAGGTCGCGCAAAACGCTAATATGTTAATCTTTGAAGTGGAAGGTTCTGAGGCTGTCGATTCTGGCAAGCTCATGGCATTGACACAATTTTTATCTGGCCGTGCCGCTGGCACTGATGGTCGGAAACAAATTTCTACCAAAGCATTCATTGAATTAGCACAAAATTTAGGTGTTAATGTTACTGCCAATACACTTGGCGACTTAATTGCTCAAGAACCATTAAGCAATGTATTAGAACCATATCAACCAAATTCAAATGTAGTCAGTTTCAAGGGTGACGAAACACCGCCTAACACTGACATGGATACAGCACAAGCAGAAAAAGTAGTAGACTCAAATGCTAAGTCGGCAATGAAGCGCCGGTTCTAATTTAGAATGGCCTACTCCGACAAAGTCATCGATCATTATGAGAATCCTCGCAATGTTGGAAAGTTGGATTCAAAAGATACCACCGTGGGTACTGGAGTTGTTGGAGCACCTGCATGCGGTGACGTAATGCGCTTACAAATCAAAGTTAAGGATGGGATTATTACAGATGCAAAATTTAAGACATATGGCTGTGGGTCCGCGATCGCGAGTAGTTCGCTCGTCACGGAGTGGGTCAAGGGTAAAACGCTGGAGCAAGCTGGATCTATTAAGAATGCTGAAATTGCAGAAGAGCTCGCATTACCCCCAGTTAAAATCCATTGTAGTATCCTTGCGGAAGACGCTATTAAAGCCGCGGTAGAAGACTACAAGAAAAAAAATGATACAAGTAACTAATGCCGCCGCTAAAAAAATCAAGGCCAATTTAGAAAAGCGTGGTAGCGGTGTAGCAATTCGAATTGGTATTCGTACTACCGGTTGTTCTGGAATGGCCTATGTGCTTGAGTATGTGGATACCCCAAATCTTGAAGATATATTACTTACAGACAATGGTGCTGTAATTGTAGTGGATCCAAAATCTTTACCTATGGTAGCCGGTATTACAGTTGACTATGTTCGGCAAGGACTTAACGAAGGATTTGAATTTATTAATCCATTAGAAAAAGACCGTTGCGGATGCGGCGAATCATTTAGAATATAGTAAGGTTGATAACTTGACAAAGTTATGCTATAATTATTAGATGTATAATCCAAAATTTGCGTATCACGAACTTTCCAGAACAAGCGAAGAAGGCCGACGCTTATACCTTACACCAGATGGTAAAAAGGTTCCAAGTGTAACTACTATTCTTAGTGCTACAGAACCAAAAGAAAAAAAAGAAGCACTTAATAACTGGCGCAAGCGAGTAGGTGTAGAAAATGCACAAAAAATAACCACAGAAGCTGCAAATCGTGGTACTCGAATGCATACCTATTTAGAGCACTATGTAAAAAATGGTGAGATAAAAGATCGCGGCTCAAATCCATTTGGCTGGGCTAGTCATGCAATGGCACAAACAGTTATCGAAGATGGACTTAAAAATGTCAACGAATTTTGGGGTGTAGAAATTCCGTTATATTTTCCTCAATTATATGCAGGTACCACAGACTGTGTAGGCTTACACAACTCTGACGAAAGTATTCTTGATTTTAAACAAACAAATAAGCCTAAAAAAGCCGAGTGGATTACTGATTATAATTTGCAACTTGTAGCCTATGCCCTAGCACATAACGAGGTATATAAAACTAATATTCGCAAGGGTGTAGTTTTGATGTGTGTAAAACCACCAGTAGATGACATGGGTAATCCGTTATCCCGCCCGGTGTATCAGGAGTTTGTTTTAGAACCCAAGGACTTTGATTACTGGGCAGACCAGTGGTGGAAACGATTGGAGCAGTACTACTTAATTAGCTAAATAGTTAATACTATCGAAGGACGACTAAATTGGCTATTGTACAAATCTCTCAAATCACCAACCGTAAAGGGTTACAAGTTGATCTACCACAATTAGCGGGTGCCGAATTAGGCTGGAGTGTAGATACTCGCCAATTATACATTGGCAATGGGACACTTGCAGAAGGTGCACCTGTAATTGGAAACACTGAAATTCTTACAGAATTTTCAGACATTTTAAATTTAACTTCAACATATACCTATAAAGGTACAGCCGCTGGATACACTGTGCAAACGGGCCCAACACCCGGTACACCAGTAACTGTAAGTTTGCAAAACTGGCTAGATCAGTTTGCAAGTGTGTTAGATTTTGGTGCAAAAGGTGATGGGGTAACCAATGATACTGCGGCTATTAATCGGGCGCTTTATCAATTGTATTGTCAGCAAGCCAATCCACAAATTCGTCGTAGTTTATTTTTCCCAGCCGGTGTATATATTGTTGACGATTCTATTAATATTCCAGCATACGCTACACTATATGGCGAAGGTCCATTAAATTCTATTATTCAATTACAAACAGGCACTTCAGCTACTTGCGTGGCCCAAACTGCCGACAGTCGTCAACAAACTGGTATTAATATTGGTAATAACGGCGCAACACCGCCAACTGATATTAGTATTTTTAATATGGCGTTTCAAAGTTTAGACACCAGCAAAGACATATTTTTAATTCAAGCTGCTACCCAGTGCAAAATTCAAGGCGTAAGTTTTGTTGGGCCAGAAACAACTAGTACCCTAACTACCGATGCAAATAATACTTCTGGAATTATTTTTGGAAGTGCAGGCGGCTTAGTCACCTCTAATATTATTCTTGACACTTGCAGATTTACCGGCACGGTGTATGGTGTTAATACTAGTCAACATATTGCTGGCGTAACAATTTCTAATTCTAGTTTTAATATATTGTATCAAGGTGTAGTGTTAGGAACCGTATCCGTAGGGTCCGGACCAACTGGTACTCGAATTACCAATAATGTGTTTAATAACATCTACTACGAAGGTATTATTTTTGGTGCATACACTAATCTAAATGCCAGCGGATGTAATATTTTTTATGATGTGGCCAATTCATTTGATGGTACTGCAAGCCCATCAACTTCTGTAATCAGAATTCAAAGTAACAATAATGTTAGTATTGGTGATATGTTTGAAAGAACTGATGCTTACAGTACCAATTACCCTCGTGTAAATCTTAGCCAAACACAAAGTATCGCGACTACAAATGGTGAACAATTAGAATTAGGCACTAAGGTCGTAAAGTCAGGATTAGTAACTACATTAATTGATAACGAAGTTAATTCGGTAGCGTTTACCGTCGAAGTTAATGCAGTGACATCATTTAAAATTGACTATACAATTAATAGAGCCGATAGCTATCGCACTGGCACAATGTGGATTGCATCAAATGGTATTCAATTGCTCAATTTTATGGATGACTACACTGAAAATTCTGCCAACGGAGATCCTCAAATTACGCTAGGTGCATTGCAAACAGGATCAACTGTTAGTATTTTATACACAACCGTTCCAACCACTGGCGAAAATGCCATAATGTATTATTCTATTTCCTATTTTAATTAATGTGGCCTAACAATTTTGCTGACAGGTTAAAATCCTGGGCAGACCTACGCGAGCAAACCCAAACTCAGGATTTAGAACAAGCTCTTAATACTATTAATACTTGGTGGTTTAACACACCGTGGAAATCCTATTATCTACATTGGGATGACCAGCCTAACTGGCCAGATCCATGGCAACTTTTGAGTGACAATATCTATTGCGAGGTTGCAAGAGGGCTTGGAATCCTCTATACTATAAGTATGATAGAACATCCAGCAGTGGCCTCTGCAGACTTGGTTTTAACTGAAGATGGACATAATTTAGTCCTAGTTAACAAAGAAAAATATATACTTAATTGGGAGAGAGAAATTGTCTTAAATACTCACCAAGCAACGAAAATCAAGAAAAAGTTGTCGGCGGAACAAACAAACCAGCAATGCCAGAAGTAAAAACACATACGAGAGTTAAGAATGCAAATTACAGTAGTTAAAAGAAGCGGACTAAAAGAGCCACTACACATTGAGAAGTGGCAGGCACAAGTTGCTAAAGTCTGCCAAGGAATTGCCGATGTCAGTCAATCCATGATTGAAATTAAAGCACAGTTACATTTTTACGATGGAATTACGACCCAAGAGATTGATGGTATCACTCTTCGGGCTATTGTTGACTTGATTGACATTGAGTCAAATCCTGATGTTGGTCATACCAACTACCAATATGTGGCGGGCAAACAACGCTTGAGCATGTTGCGTAAGGATGTTTACGGATCATATGATGTTCCACATCTTTATGAAATTGTAAAGAAAAATGTAGCCACAGGTCTTTATACCGGTGAACTTCTTGAGTGGTACACCGAAGAAGATTGGAACAAAATGAATGACATGCTAGATCACGACAAGGATGAATTATATTCCTATGCCGCCATCGAACAACTTATTGAAAAGTATTTGGTACGCAACCGCGCAACAAAGGAAATATATGAAACTCCTCAAATTAGATACATTGTGGCAGCCGCTACAGTATTCCATAAAGAAGAACCTAACGCAGCCCGCATGCGTCTTATTAAAGAATATTATAATTGTGCATCCGATGGCCTCTTCACTCTTGCTACCCCTGTCCTTGCTGGGCTTGGGACTCCTACTAAACAGTTCAGTAGTTGTGTGCTTATCCGTAGCGATGACAACCTTGATAGTATCTTCGCATCTGGAGAAATGATGGCCAAGTATGCCGCTAAACGAGCTGGCATAGGTCTTGAAATTGGTCGTCTGCGACCACTAGGCGCACCCATTCGTGGCGGCGAAGTCATGCACACAGGAATGATTCCATTCCTTAAAAAATGGTTTGGAGATTTAAGAAGTTGTTCACAAGGAGGTATCCGCAATGCAAGTGCTACCGTATTTTATCCTATTTGGCACTATCAGTTTGATGATCTTATTGTGCTTAAAAATAATCAAGGAACTGAAGAAACTAGAGTAAGGTTCATGGACTATGGGGTTGTGCTCAATGCCTTGTTCTGGCGCCGTTTTAAAAATAAAGAAAATATTACTTTCTTTGATCCGAACGAAGTTCCAGATCTTTATGAAGCATTTTATAAAAATACTACACTTTTTGAAGAGCTTTATGTAAAGTATGAAAAGCGCAAGGACCTACGCAAGAAAGTGATGAACGCCGAGGATGTATTCAAAGGCGGCATTCTTAAAGAGCGCACCGATACTGGTCGCATCTATCTTGTGTTTATTGATAATGTAATGAATCAAGGACCGTTTGATCCTGAACATCATACCATCTACCAAAGTAATTTGTGTTGTGAAATTTTATTGCCAACTAAATCATTTACTCGATTAGATGATGACCAAGGTCGTATTGCTTTATGTACACTTGGTAGTATCAACTGGGGAGCATTCCGTAACCCAGAAGATATGCGCCGTGCTTGCCGTATTTTACAGCGTAGTCTATGTAACATACTTGATTATCAAGACTTTTTAAGTATTCAAAGCCAGTTAAGCAATCAAGAAATTCAGCCTCTGGGCATCGGCATTACAAATCTTGCTTATTGGCATGCTAAACGCAGTCTTAAGTATGGAGAAAAAGATGCTCTACAAGAAGTTAAAACTTGGATGGAACATCAAGCATACTACTTGACCGAAGCCACAGTTGAATTGGCCAAAGAACGAGGGCCATGCAGTCATAGCGGACTCACTCGTTACGGGCAAGGAGAGTTTCCTTGGGAGCGTCGTGCTGAAGCAGTCAATGAATTAGCCAATTTCAAGCCAGAATTGGATTGGGAAAAGCTAAGAGCAACAATGAAAGTTCATGGTGTGCGTAATGCCACACTAATGGCAGTGGCACCAGTAGAGTCGAGTAGCGTTGTAATTAATAGTACCAATGGTATTGAAATGCCAATGAGTTTGATTACTGTTAAAGAATCTAAAGCTGGTAGTTTAATTCAAGTAGCACCTGAGTACAATAAATTAAAAAATAAATATCAACTGATGTGGGAACAAAAAGACTGTGTAGGTTACTTGAAAACGGCCGCGGTTATACAAGTGTATGTTGACCAAAGTATAAGTACTAATACATTTTATTCGCCGAAGCATTTTCCTGATCGCAAAGTACCATCGACCTTGATAGCTAAGAATTTAATGTTGTTCCATAAATGGGGCGGAAAAACTTTTTATTATAGCCTTATTGATAAGCAAGGTAGTAAGTCTGATAAAAGTGACGAAGTTGTTGAGTTACCAGTAGATGATTTTGGCGACGAAGAGGATTGTTTGGCCTGTAAACTATGAACTATCAAAAAATTTACAATAACTTAATCAATCGTGCTACACGCAGGATTAGTGAGGGCTATGTTGAAAAACATCACATAGTTCCTCGTTGCCTTGGCGGCACAGATGCTAAAGAAAATATTGTAAGTCTTTATCCCGAAGAACATTATCTTGCTCACTTACTATTGTGTAAAGTAAACAAAGGTAACTCAAAGGTATTGTATGCCGCAATGAATATGACTTCAGGGTCTATGATCAACAACGGTAAAAGAAATAATAAAGCATATGC
>Ga0194048_10000281_pt1 | contig 24135 bp, 39 predicted proteins | sample JunL225m_MetaG_FD_161685 | JGI IMG/M metagenome (GOLD analysis project Ga0194048, IMG submission 161685) | Anoxic zone freshwater microbial communities from boreal shield lake in IISD Experimental Lakes Area, Ontario, Canada - Jun2016-L222-5m | ecosystem: Environmental > Aquatic > Freshwater >...
CAAGAATGATTGTTATGTACAAAACGATAATCCAGTCCCAATCATCCATTACCAACCTTCCACACCGATTTGTACAGTCTGTTCTTTTGCAACTTTTGCAGCGGCTAGGTAGAGGCTAGAAAGTGTCATGTGTTTTTCAACCTTACGTGTTTTTCAATTTCAAAAGCAAACTCTATCCAATCGGCGTTTAAAGCACCCATTTCTGTTGCTATTTTAAAACGCTCATCCTCAGTCAGCCCAACCCATTCTTTGCGTGGTGGTGCAATATAAAGAGCAATCCCAGACGGCATTAGCAATGCGGGATTTAGTGGTGCAATTACACAACGACCGTTGTGATAACCAGTTACATATGCAACAGGCGCATCAACAATTAAATCAAGTCGGTTCATACAATCCCCGCCCAGTTATCGCCCATGTAATTTTTAAACGCTGGGCTAGGTTCGCCCCTTGCGCGGATTGCTTCAACATAAAAATGAGTGTAATAATCATCACCAAGTTTAAGAGAGTCGCACAGTACAGCACAAGCCTCGCGCTCGTCATCACGCACAAGTTCGGCAAAGCGTTCAAGCTCTGCGTCCTCCCAAATTAAATTTGGGCTTGGCTTGGCTTGTCGTGCCAACTCTTTTAATTTTTTATTCATAACCGCAATCCAAATGGTGCATGAGCGTGTTTAACAATAAGGTTTTCATAACCATCGGTGGACTCGGTAGCAACTGGAGCCTGGCGTACTGTCAGAAACAACACAGGTTTAAATCTTTGCCTACCGTCACCGATCTTTTGTAGTCTGTTGTGACGTTGCAATGATCCAAGAACGGTATAAATACTGCTTGTGTGTAATCCGCAATGATCAGCAATATCAATAGCAGTCCGAGGCTCGGTGCAATACTGCAATATCTTTTGTTGTGTTGACATATGTTCTCCATAAAAGCATCACATTAAGCGCTCTTAACACAACACGCAAGATGTATTTATTAGGTGATAACCCTTACTCTGTTTGTTTTAAATATAGTTACCCTACCCTTATACCCACCCACCAGTAGTATTGCTACTCTAGTAGTTGAGGATAAATCCTTTACGACAGACCTGTACCTTGTTAGGCTTATGGCAGGCATCTCACCCCACCCCTAGATTCCCTAAAACAGTAGCAGTCCTTGCAGCTGTAGAAGATCAATACCTAGAGTAAATGGTTTTAGTAGATTTCTCTACTCTGTCTATATCCCTTTCGATTTCTCTACTGGGGCGTGCGGGTCACACGGGATAAAGCGTAGTAATAACTGTATAACTGACCTGTATGGGTACGAGTGGTCACTCTATTAGCTAATGCGCCCTGACAGTTATCTTGAACAATAAAAAAGCCGCTTTAGAGTGCATCTTGTTGGTCGACCCACCTTTGCAGAGCGGGACATTCTTTGATAAATACTCTCAACGACATTTATCAAAAAATCAAGATACACACTAAAACGGCTTACATCGTCGACCAAGACAACAATTCAATTATGCCTCTGTCTTTCCAGATCGTCAAGTTGTTGGTATGTTACTCGCTGCACTATGCAAGCTATTTATAACGACTAACTAGTATGGTTAAAGGGTACTACCCTTGAGCAATAGAATCTGCTTTCACATACCAACAATCTTCTCAGGCCAGATTTGTTGCCAGTTGGGAATTTCTTTTCTTGACCATTTGCCTGCTGACTTTTTTTCAAGCTCGGCGGCCAACAACACTAACTTATCACCAGGCAAACCATTGTTGCGCCATTGCGATACAGCTGGTGGACTGACACGGCAGAGCTTGGCTACGGCAAACGTGCCACCTAATGTTTGGATAATTTCTGTTGTATTCATGTAGCAATCTTAACATAACTGTTTTTTATTTAACAAATCTATTTGACGAATCTGTTTAGTTGGCTTAATATCTATTTACTGACATACCCGTCAGGACAACATACAGGTGCATAAATGATTAAACATACAGACCAAACCAGTTCAGGCTTATGTGCAGCATTGTTTGAAGAATTTGATTTGTTAAGAAATGGCAAAAGCGATCCACATCGAGCAGCTGCCGTAGCAAAGTTAGCGGTACAAATTATCAATACAAAAAAACTAGAAATTGAGGCGGCATCGTTTCACGCTCAAGGTTTAAAGTTTGTTCCGTTAGCTTTAACCGCTAAAGGTTTAAAAATTGGTGTAAAAAATGCAGCTAAAGTTTAATTGCTTAATTTGCAATGAACCAGCGAATTGCGCTGATTGGTTTGGCAATCAAAAAAAGTTTGTAACTTTATGTAAACATCACAATAAATTATGGAGAAATGATAGTAAAAAAACTTTAACTAAATGGTGGTTTGATAGGGGTTTTGTTTTGACAAACACTATTGAACATAGTTGTAAAAAACAATTTCATCGCCCTTATTTAGGTTTGCCAATAGATGAATTAAATTTAGCATTTGCTGAATTTTTAACCAAAACGCTTTTAAACATACAGGTGCATAAATGAACGTCTACCAAGCAATTTCCGCAGTTCAAAAAGACCTTTCTACACAAGGCATCTCAAAAGACCGTAAAAACACACAAGGTTCTGGATACGCTTTTAGAGGTATCGACGATGTGTATAACGCTTTAGCACCATTCTTAGCAAAGCATGGTTTGTGCATACTCCCTAGAGTTTTAAACAGAGAATCAGTCGAGCGTCAAAGCAAAGCTGGCGGCGCATTGTTTTACATAACCGTTGAGGTCGAGTTTGACCTAGTTGCAGCTGACGGTAGCAAGCACACAATTAAAACGTTTGGCGAGGCTATGGATAGCGGTGACAAGGCTACTAACAAAGCTATGTCAGCGGCTTACAAGTATGCGTGTATGCAATCTTTTTGTATTCCAACTGAAGGCGATAACGATGCTGACAGTCAAACGCACCAGGTTGCGCCAAAAGTTGAAAAACCCAAAGGCATCGAACTGGATCACACAAAAGCATTGATGGCCTCGGCAGTTAGTTATGAAAACTTGAAAGACATTTTTAAAGATGCTTGGGTGTCTTGTTTGAAAGAACAACAAACTCCACTTAAAGCTGCATACGACGAATTTAAAGCAAACTGGGAGATTTAATAATGGCAACTGTTAACGCATTGTGTCCTGTTTGTTTTAAAGTTTTTAACATGGAAATAAAACACTTTAATTTAGTAGTAAAAAGAAGTGGCAAATGGACTTGTAAACCTTGTGTTTTAAAAACAAGAAATGAAAGCAAAGCAGCTCAAATTGGGCATACTTTTGTTCACAATCAAAAAGGTTACGTTCGCATCAAAACAGAATTGGGATGGAAACAACAACACAGGTTTGTTATGGAACAACACTTAGGTAGGAAATTGTTAACAACTGAGTGCGTTCATCATAAAAACGAAATTAAAACAGATAACAGAATTGAAAATTTAGAATTGTTGACAATGGCAGAACACACAAAAAAGCATCACATTGGCAGCAAACGTTCTGAACAAACTTGTAAAAATATCTCTATTTCTAAAAGGAATGAAAATGTCTAGTAACGATCTTAATAGGTGTGAGTTCATTGGAAGGCTGGGACGCGATCCGGAAGTACGTTACACCGCTGAATCTAATGCAATTTGTAATTTCTCAATTGCTGTTGGTTACAAGACCGCAACCAAGGAAACGACAGAATGGGTCAGGATCACGGCGTTTGGCAAGTTGGCAGGAATATGTGCCGACTACCTAAAGAAAGGCTCACAGGTCTTTGTAGCGGGTCGTATGACTACTCGCAAGTGGCAAAACAAAGACGGAGTTGATCAATACACAACCGAGGTAGTTGCTGACCAAATGCAAATGCTCGGTGGCAAGCCTGCCGAGGCTAATGAACCAGCTGCCAAAGCAAAAGCAGACGGTGGTTATCGAGCCATGAAAGAAGGCACGTTTGTCCCAATGGAATCTGACTTTTCAGACCCGCCATTTTGATGACGCAATCAGAAGAGGCAATTCTTATTTCTTGGCGGCTTCAGCAATGGTACGAAGGCATGGTTCTTGACGCTCGGGCCATGCAAGACGTAGAGGATGCAATCGAGATGCTTAAAACATTAGCTAAACAGGTGCAAAAATGATAATTAAATCGGTAGATACAGAAAGTTCGCACTGGTATGCCCAAGACGGTTCACCAGCGTATCGAATCATTGGCAAAAACGGGAAAGAACGTAACACCAATTTGCGTGACGCTAGGGAATTAAACCTTGTTCCGAGCGTAACAACCATATTAGGAATTGTTGCAAAGCCTGGCTTGTCAAACTGGCTGCAACAACAAGTTTTACTAGCTGCGCTGACGTTGCCACGCATTGCTGGCGAAACAGAGGAAAACTGGCTGCAACGGGTAATGACCGACAGTAAGAGTACGGGCCGTGACGCAATGGACAGAGGCACGCAAATGCACGGCGTATTAGAACGGTTTTACTCTGGTGAACGTGACGATTATCCACGGTATGTTGACCAGGTTGATGCGTCAATCAGAATTCACTTTGGGCTTGACCAACAATGGGAGGCAGAACGCTCATTTGCATACCAAGGGTTTGGCGGCAAAGTCGATTTAATTGCTGAAAACATTGTGATCGACTTTAAGTCTAAAGACAAACTAGACAAAGTTGAGCCGTACCACGAGCAACTGATGCAATTGGCAGCCTACCGACATGGCCTTGGCAAACCAACCGCTAGGTGCGCTAATGTGTTTTTTACAGCAGCTGGTGACGTAAAGCTGATCGAGCATAGTGAGGATGATCTGCAACAGGCGTGGGATTGTTTTCAATATCTGTTAGCGTTTTACAAGCGTAAGAACAACATATAATTAACCGTCGGCGTTGTTCCTCCTTGTTCCGCTGACCGCCCCGTAATTGGGGCGTTTTGTTGTAAAAATCCAAATAAATTAAAAATAATTGCAAAAATTAGGGTAAACACCTATGAAATTAGTATTTAGATAGCTTAATATTAGTCATCGCAACACGCGATCAACCACGACAAAAGGTACATAAAATGAGCAAACTAATTCAAGCATTTAAAGCAGACCCATCTGACAAGAACCGTGCAAAATTAGCGGCATACTTGCAAAAGCACATGATGGCTATTTGCATGGCAAGCCCAGACGAGCAGCAATTCTTGAAAGCCAACGGGTTCAAGGGGTAAGCGATGAAATACTCATATATTCAAATGACCGACGAAGGCAAGCGCCAATTAATGCGTGAACTTAGCCACGAATTGTCCGACAAAATGATTGCTACGTTAATGGATCAATTTGCTGATGGCGTAAAAACAGACAGCAACGGCGAACCGTACATCAAAATTGACCGTGACGATGTGTTGATTTGCGTTTGCCCAATGTACACACACTTCATCGACATTAATCACATTGAAAAAGTCACAGCTAACGAGGAGGATGGCAGCGATGAATGATTACAAAACCCCAAGAGGCCGTAAGGACACTTACCACGCAGTCGAGGACAAGATACCGTTGTCGGCGTGGATTGTCGGCTTGGCCCTGCTTGCTTTGGTGTTTGCCTTTTTTCCACTTCTTAGCTTGGTGATGCAATGAACGAAAAACTACGCAAAATGTTAGAAAACCACGGCGTTGACTTGGCTGTTGGTAGCGTTGAATACTGGCAAAATGAAATTGAAATGGTAATGGCAGAGATTTACGATGAGGCAGTTGCTGCTGAACGCCAAGCGTGTTTTGATCTTGTTCACAACCATCAAGATACATACCACTGGTATGGACTGTGCAAACGTGCTGCCGAACTTATCAAAGAAAGGGATTTGACATGACTGACAAACAATTGGCTAGTCAACTTGCTTTAATCGAACGTGCGTACCTTGTCTTGACTATTTGGGCAGAGGATTACAGCAACGTTGACCCAGATCACCAAAAAGTCATTGATGATCTGCAAAAAGAAATCAAACGTATTACAAAAGAGTTGGAACGCAAACCAGTGTACTGGATGCATTGCAATGGGCCGAAATTACGCATTGTGTTTACGCCTGAACCTGGTGCTGGTGCTATGTATAGGCAGGACGTATGAACGAACCTAAATATTTTAAAGAGTATCTAAAAGCGTTTGCTGACACTAGTTTGCAAATTTACGAACAAGCACCAAACAAAGTTTCAATCGGCGCAATTAAATGGGATAAAAAGTACCGAGTTGGCGTGACGGTCAACACACAGTTTGAGGCGAAAGAAGTTGCCAACTTGATCGAGGCAGCACCGTTTCTGTATGCGGCTTTAGTCGAATGGTCACAACTATCAAGATTAACAAAAAATGAATTGCATAATTGGGAATGTCAGGCGCAAGACGCTTTAGACAAAGCAAGGGGAGTGAAATGAACCAAGTTGCTCGCAACACCGATCCGTCCACCAGTTGGGCGGCAGCTGACTCTGCAAAGGCTTTAGCGGCTCAACACTCCACGATTATCATTCAAGCCTTGTGCAAGTATGGGGCAATGGGCAAAGACGGTATAGCCTTGATTGCGGGACTTGATGGCAATCAAGTTGCTAGGCGGCTTAGTGAGCTAGAACGCAATCATGAAATCCTGTTAACTGGTCGCAATGTGCAAAGTAAGTCAGGTCGAGCCGAACGGGAATGGAAAGTTATGCCGAAACAGATGGATTTGATATGAGTGAATACAGCCCACACCCAGCAATTGAATACATTTGGGACAACGCACCAGCGTATGCAAAAGCTAAAGGAGATCTGGCGCACTTGGAGGCGTTTAAATCAAGCCTGAAAGCTATCTTAATGAAGAAGTCTGGCGAATCTGCCGTGACCGCCCAAGAAAGAGAAGCATATGCTCACCCTGATTATGAGAATTTGTGCAACGCAATCGGCGCAGCAACTGAGAAAGCAGAGTTGTTAAAGTGGCGGTTAACGAGCGCACAACTACGATTCGATGCCTGGCGCACCGAGCAGGCCAGTAACCGTCAAATCGAGAAATTAACTAAGTGACAAAAGCACAACGCAAACACTTTGACAAACTTGCCAGCCTTGGATGCTCGTTGTGCCGACACTTAGGGTACGGAGAAACTCCGTGCGAGATTCATCACATACGCCACGCAGGACGCAGGGACTCAGCACCAGTTATAGGATTATGCCCAGAACACCATCGAGGCAATACAGGCGTTCACGGCATGGGGCGCAAAGCATTTGCTAAACATTACGGGGTCACGGAGGAGGATTTATTAGCCCAGACTGAGGCGCTAATTTGAGAGCTAAACGAATAGACGTTAATCAAAAAGAAATTGTTGCTGCGCTGCGACAATTAGGATTTTCTGTCACCGATTTGTCAGCCGTAGGTAAAGGTTGCCCAGACTTACTTGCGGGTAGACATGGAATCACTTACTTAATTGAAATTAAACGGGACAACAAAGCAAAATTTACACCGCATCAAATTGAGTGGCAAAACGGTTGGAAAGGTGGTATTTTTGTTAGAATTGAGTCTATTGACGATGTTTTAGCATTGTGAGGCCATTATGGATTATCCAGCCGTATTCGTGTCTACATTGTTCCATAGCGGGACAAATGCTCACTTTATGCACCTGCAAACAGACAGCTACGCTAAACACGTTGCGTTAAATGAGTATTACGACACAATCATTGAATTGACGGATAAGTGGGCCGAGGCGTATCAAGGCTGCTACGACATCATTAAGTCGTATCCACGGGACTTTCACCTAGCGACTGATCCAGTTAAGTACATTACTGGCATCAAGAAGTTTATCAAAGACATTCGCACCGAATTGCCCGATGAGTCTGAGTTACAGAACATTGTGGACGAGATTGCTGATTTAGTTGATAGCACATTATATAAGCTAAAGGCGTTTAAATAATGGCTGACCCGAAACAAATTGCTGACGCATTGGCTCAAGACCAGTTGCTTGCTCAATTTAATCGGAATGAGGGTCAAGCGCAACCGTGGTACATGAAACCAATGGATATGGAAGGTCGAGCAACATTCTTGCCGTTTAAGGATACGTTGCCAGGCTCTGTGATGAACCAACGTGAATTAGCGTTGCCTGGGCTATTAGCTGGGGCGGTCAATGCTTTTACAGCACCTAGTCGTGTATCTACTCAGGGATTTGACGCACCGGAAGAAGCCCAAAACTTAGCAATGAACGTCATGGGCGGCGGCATTACAACTGGCAAGATGATGCGAAACCCAACAGGTGTTGGTGGCACAGATTTAGCTTTAAATGTATTTCACGGCACACCTCATGAAATAAAAGGCGGGTTTGACTTGTCTAAAGTTGGGACTGGTGAAGGCGCACAGTCTTATGGGCATGGCATTTACTTTGCTGAAAGCCCTGGCGTAGCTAAAAGTTACGCTCAAAACCTTGCTGATTACCAAATAAACCCTGAATACTTGGCAGCGCAAAAAAGACAACAAGATTTTTCAGAAACATTAGCAAAAAGATACAAAATTGATGCGTTAATACCATCGGAAGAAGTTAAATTAAATCCTGAAAAATTCCCACCAAGAGTAGTTAGCGCAACAAAAAAACTAGACGAGTTAGAGCAAGCTGCTTACGAAAAGGCAAGACAAGGCAATTTGTACAAAGCAGATATACCAGACGCTGCAATACCAATGATGTTGGATTATGACAAACCTATTAAAAGCCAACCGCAATTGTATGAATTAGTAAGACAAAGCATTACAGACCCCGACTTACGCAAAACATTTGAAACTAATGCAGAAAGCGGAATAAGCGGGGCAAACGTATATAAAAATTACATCAACGGAAAAACAGACGCAGAAAGGTCTGCCAATGCAGCTAAATTGGGAATTACTGGAATACGTTATTTAGATCAAGGCAGCAGAGCAGAAGGCAAAGGTACGAGTAACTTTGTAGTGTTTAGACCTGAAACTGTTGAAATTCTTGAGCGTAATGGCGTACCAACAAGAAAAGAGCTATTACAACAAGAGTTTGATAAGCTAGACAAGTAAGCTAAACTTAACCTATCTTAAATCTAAGACAATTGAGAAAGATATGCAGCAAGCTAAAGTAGCTAAAACTAGATCAAGGGTTGGTGGTCGAGCCGTAGGTACGCCTAATAAGTCCACAGCGAAGGCTAGAGAGGCGATTGCAGCGTTTGTTGATGGTAATGCACACCTATTACAAAGGTGGCTTGAGCAAATTGCTATAGATGATAGGTATGGGCCAAAGACAGCGTTTGATTGCTTTATGGCTGTAGCTGAATACCACGTTCCTAAACTTGCACGAACCGAACATACTGGCGCTAATGATGGCCCGATTGAAATGGTGGTTAAGTGGCAAGACGGGAAGTAACGCTACCCTACTCACCACGGGGCGCTTTCAAACCATTCCACAACCGTACTGAGCGTTGGGCTTGCCTTGTGGCGCATCGTCGTGCTGGGAAAACAGTCGCAGCAATCAACGACATTGTGCGAGCTGCACTTATGTGCAAAAGCACAAATCCATTATTTGCTTACATTGCACCGTTTAGATCACAAGCTAAATCTGTGGCTTGGGACTACCTTAAACACTTTTCAAGGCCAGTTCTCGCATCATCCAACGAGGCCGAGCTGACGGTTGAGCTTGTAACTGGCGGCAAAATACGCCTGTTTGGCGCTGACAATGCAGATGCCATGCGAGGTTTGGGTTTCGATGGCGTGTTTATGGATGAATATGGGGACTTTAGACCTAGCGTGTGGGGTAACGTCATCCGTCCTACTTTGTCTGACAAACAGGGATGGGCTGTGTTCGCAGGCACGCCAAAGGGCAAGAACCAGTTTTGGCAGATATTTGAGCAAGCTAAGAAAACGCCAAACGAGTGGTTTCATCTTGTCCTAAAGGCTAGTGACTCTAAACTGTTGCCCGAATCAGAACTAAAAGCCGCTGCCGCACAGATTTCTCAAGACCAATTTGAGCAAGAGTATCAATGTTCATTTGAAGCTGCCATTTTGGGGGCGTTCTATGGCGAGGACTTACGCAAAATCACAGATGCAGGTCAGGTCAGGCGTGTTGATTACGATCCGCACCTACCGACTCATACGGCTTGGGACTTAGGTTATCGTGATGACACGGCAATTTGGTGGTATCAGGTTGTACGCAACGAAATTCACATCATTGATTATTTTGCAATATCTGGTGCAAATATCGCAGAAATAGCTAAAATAGTCGTAGAAAAGCCGTATAAATATGGAAAACATTACCTACCGCACGATGCAAGGGCTAAAACACTAGCAGCAGCGGGTAAGTCAGTTATCGAGCAATTGAGTGAATATTTAGGCATTAACAACATGGCAATTGTGCCTGACTTGTCGGTGCAAGACGGGATTCAGGCGGTCAGACAAATGCTGCCAATGTGTTGGTTTGATGCTGAACGAACACACGATGGGCTAGAAGCACTCAGGCAATATCAGCGTGAGTATGACGAGGACAAAAAAGCATTTAGGCAAACGCCTAGGCATGATTGGACAAGCCACCCAGCAGACGCAATGAGAATGTTGGCTATTGCTTGGAGGCTAGAGCCAAAAGTTAAGCCACCGGACGTTGAGAAGCCTCTGATGGTTGGGCCAGAGAACACAGTTACATTAAATGATATGTGGGCAACCCACACAACAAACCGGAGCAGAAGATTATGAGTGGCGTATCAAATCCTTATCGTTATTTTTATGAACACGTTGCAGCGAGTGCATCAGCGCAAGTTTTAGGTGCAACTGGCGCTGTTGGTGATTACCTACATCGAATCATTATTACTGTAAGCACAGCTGCAACCGCAGCAGTTCAAATTGTCGATGGCACAGGAGCAGGCATTTTGACGCACACAATACTGCCGAACTCACCAGGGGGCGGTATTGGCGTTTATAACGTCGAGATCAATGCAATCTCAGCAAACGGCGCATGGAAAATTACAACTGGCGCAGGATCTGAGGTTATGGCGGTCGGCATATTTACATGATCGTAACGTCGGTCTTGCGCTCTGGCGGTGATTTCAAGCCTGAACACGTTTATGCGCTTGAAAAAATGTGTGCAAAGTATTTACCAAGCCATGCGTTTGTTTGTCTATCGGATCTAAAACTGGACTGTCACACGTTGCCATTGCTACACAATTGGGACGGTTGGTGGTCAAAGATGGAATTGTTCAGGCTACCGAGTGCGCTGTACTTCGATCTTGACACGGTGATAACTGGTGACTGTACCGAGATTGTTAAGGCGGCAAAGCAGCATGATTTTGTGATTATGCGTGACGTTTACAGGGGCAAGCACAACCCAAAAGCGATGCAAAGCAGCATGATGTACTGGTCGAAACCTGTGGATCTGTACGACAAGTTTGCAGAATTGCAGATGTACGCAGCTGGTGGTGACCAGGCTTACATTGAACACCACATGAAGGACAAAGTGACGTACTGGCAAGATATTACAGACGGAATTGTGAGCTTTAAGGCTGATGTGCTACCGAACGGGTTAGACGATGCCAAGGTGGTTATATTTCACGGCAAACCTAGACCGTGGGAACAAACAAGGATACCGTATGAAATTGGTTGAAGGCTGGCAAGTTCCCGATATTGACGAGTGCTGTTTGCCGGCAATCTTGTCTGAGCTACCAGACTTAAATGTCAGCTATACGCACATGAACCAGTTTCGCACCGTCATTCAGGCAGGCGGCAATGTCGGGGTTTATCCTGCAACGATGGCAGGGCAATTTGAGCGTGTCATTACAGTCGAGCCTGATACGGTTAATTATCAATATTTGCTATTGAATGTCGCAGGCCACGACAACATTGAGCATCATTGGGCAGCATTTGGTGACAAACACGGCACAGCATCAGTCGATCATCCGTTTCCTGAGAACATTGGGGCGCATCAGTTAAAGGCAGGCAACGATATTAAAGTTATGCCAATTGATAGCTTAGAGGTAGACGATTGCGACTTTATTCAACTAGACATTGAAGGTTACGAGCATCTCGCTATATTGGGTGCTGAACAGACTATTAAGAGAACGTATCCAGTTATCACGCTTGAGCTGAAAGGCTTTGGCAGTCGCTATGGGTACACCGACGAGGACACAATCAACCTACTCCAAGATTGGGGATATGAGATTGTCGGACGGGTAAACCGTGACGTAATTTTTGCGAGAATGTAATGGAAGCACTAACTGGCGTTCAAAAGTGGCTAAATGTAATCAGCCAATACGACAACGAGTTTAAGAAATGGGAGGCTAGAACGACCAAGATCGTGAAGCGTTACCGTGACGATAACCGCAATCAGAACACGAACGAAACGGCTAAATTTAACATTTTGTGGAGTAACGTACAGACGCTGATCCCTGCTGTTTATGCCAGGTTGCCGAAGGCAGACGTCAGCCGAAGGTTTGGCGATAACGATCCAGTTGCAAGGGTAGCGTCGCAGTTGATTGAACGTGCGCTTGACTTTGAAATCGAGCATTACACAGACTTTCGCTCGACCATGAAACACGCAGTTGAGGACAGGTTCTTGGGTGGACGAGGCGTGGCATGGGTTCGTTATGAGCCGCACGTTCGGGCGCAAGATATGCCTGAGGATGGTCTGCAAGTCACGGAAGATGTGGACGAGGTTGACAAAACCAAGACAGCAATGACAATGGACGGCGGCTTAGGCGAAGAAGTCGAGCCGCAAGAGGAAATCGAGTACGAATGTGCGCCGACAGATTATGTGCATTGGAAAGACTTTGGGCATTCAGTTGCTCGCACATGGGAAGAAGTCACAAGCGTTTGGCGCTGGGTGTACATGACGAAAGAAAGCCTTGCAGAACGATTTGGCGAGGAATTGGCTAAGAAAATACCTTTGGATGCAGGGCCGGAAACAAATAAGCAGTATTCCACCCAATCCAAAGACTTTACACGAGCTAAGATTTGCGAGATTTGGGACAAAGAAAGCGGCAAAGTGTACTGGATTAGCAAGAGTTGCCCAGACATACTAGACGAGCGTGACGATCCGCTAGAGCTTGAGAACTTCTTCCCTTGTGCTAAACCTTTATACGCCACGATGACGAGTGACACGCTTGTGCCGGTGGCTGACTTTGTGCTGTATCAAGATCAGGCCACCGAGCTAGACATTTTGACGGATCGCATCGACGGGCTGGTGAAAGCTCTGCGAGTGCGTGGGGTCTATGACGCATCACAACCCACCTTGCAGCGTCTTTTGACTGAGGGTGATAACAACACACTTATTCCTGTTGATAAGTGGATGGCGTTCTCTGAGAAAGGCGGTCTTAAAGGGTCAATTGACTTGCTGCCTTTGGATACCCTCTCAAATGCTCTATTGCAATGCTATCGCGCAAGGGATGAAATCAAGAACCAAATCTATGAAATTACAGGTATTTCAGACATTGTTCGGGGACAGACAGCAGCTAGTGAAACAGCTACAGCACAGCAAATTAAAGGACAGTACGCCGGTTTGCGTTTGCGAGCGATGCAGGAAGATGTTGCCTTGTTTGCAAGTGAGCTATTTCAGCTAAAAGCACAGGTTATTTGTACTAAGTTTCAGCCGCAAACCATTATCCAGTACGCAGCTGCCGAAGCGATGAATGATGCTGACAAGGCGCTAATCCCACAAGCGTTGATGTTGCTCAAAGACAAGCCATTGCGGTCATTTCGGATTCAAGTCGATTCGGATAGCCTGGTGCAAATCGACGAGAATCAGAATAAACGTGATCGCACCGAGTTTCTGCAAGCGATGGGTGGGTTTTTAACGCAAGCATTGCCGGTTGGTCAGCAACAGCCTGAATTAGTGCCTATGCTGATTGAATTGATTAAATTTGGCGTTGGTGCATACAAGAAAGCCGAGCCGATTGAAGGCATGATTGATCAGGCTATGCAGCAATTACAGGAAAAACAGAAACAAATGGCGGCTAATCCACCGCCACCACCACCAGATCCTGAAATGATGAAGATGCAAGCCGAGCAGCAAATGGAACAGATGAAAATGCAAGCCACGGCGCAGGCTGATCAGATGCGAGTGCAGGCAGACAGTCAGATTGCTCAAGCCAAAGCACAGGCTGATATGCAGATTGAGCAAATGAAATTGCAACACTCAGCAGCAATGAAACAAGCCGAATTGCAAGCCGCTGAACAGTTGGAAAAATGGAAATCTGAGCTAGAGTCGGCAACCAAAATCATGGTGGCTCGCATCGGTGCAAACCCTGGCTTAGATTTGCCATTGCTAGAGGCACAAGAGGCAGCAAGCACCAAGATTGCACAAGAGCTTGGCGGTAACGTGACAAACGCCATGAATCGTATGATCGAGATGCATCAAAACATGAACGATATGCACAACACGGCGATGGATCGGATTAACGGTGCAATGGAGGTAATAGCAGCACCTAAACGTGTTGTTCGTGGCGCAGATGGTCGAGTTGCAGGCGTTGAAGTTGTTAAACCAATTCTGCAATAGGTTAAAAAATGGCAATTACCGTACTACACACGAAAGTCAGTACAGTACCTGATGACCCAGACAGTACGCTTGTTCGACCAAGTGATTGGAATGCCACGCATAGCTTGTCAGGCGTGGGTACGATGGCAGAGCAAGACGCTAACGCTGTAGCTATCACTGGCGGCACAATCACAAATACCACATTGCCACCTAGCGGTATTACAGCGGGGACTTACGGCACGGCAAACACGTTTCCAATTGTGACTGTCAATGCGGCTGGCGTAATTACAAGCGCCACAACAGGAACAATTCCAAATACTTATCAAGGCACATGGAACGCATCAACAAACAGCCCAACAATTGTTTCTTCTGTAGGCACAGCGGGTTATTACTACGTTGTTGCTACAGCGGGAAATACAACAATTAATGGCGTTACAGGATGGGTTGTTGGCGATTGGATTGCGTTTAACGGCTCTATTTGGCAAAAAGTACCTGGCGCATCCACCGGTACGGTAACAATTGCAGATATTGGCTACGCAGCCAACCAGTTACCACTAAACCAATACCTTGGCAGACTTGCATACCAAGACGCACTCTCGGCGGGTGACGATGGCTCACAGGTGTTTGTCGGCGTGTCTGACGTAGGCATACAAGCCAACCAAGTGCCGCTAAATCAGTATTTGGGAAGCATGGCGTACCAGAGCAGAGCAGGCGTACAGATCACAGGCGGCACGGTAGCAGCAACGATGATCCCTGCACAGCCTGCACCGACTGCACTCACAGCCTCGGCAACGCTTACCACGGCGCAGATTCAGACGCAGATTATTCAGGTGACAAGTGCGACGGCGGTGGCTTTGACCATGCCAACAGGGACTGTGATTGACGGTGCAATTGTGCCGATCATTGATGCAAACACGGCAATTGATTTTTGGATTATCAACACAGGCTCGGCATCAGGCGCAGTCACATTATCAGGCGCAACGGGTTCAACACTTGTCGGGTCAGGCGCAGTTGCAATCAGCACCTCGGCGTTCTTCAGATTACGGCGCACGGCGCTGAACACATACTCACTTTATAGGTTGGCATAATGGCTATCGCTGCTAATTTCCCCACGGTTCGCCCATCATTGTTGCTCGACTTTAGCAACCAGACCGTACTTGACCCACGGGTGACGTTTGCTCGGACAACCACGGCGTACTATTACGACAACAAGTCGGCGGCGCTGGCTGAACAGAATTTGTTCACCTATTCAAATACGTTTACCAATGCGGCTTGGAGTTCAAATGGTATTGCAACGCCAGTGCAAAATGCAATTGATCCGTCGGGGACAACAAATGGCGCGTGGACATTTACAATGCAAAGCGCCACAAATACGCCGCATCTTACAACTCAACTTCAAGCAACCGCGCTTTCAGGTTCTACATTTACGGGAAGTGTTTATTTGCAAGTTGGCGTAGGTGCAGGTTCATATAATTTTGCATCTTTGAATGCCATTGGTGGCGCAAGTAATTATGCAACGGTAACATTTAATTTAAGTACAGGAGTGGTTACACAATCTCTTTCGTCAGGCGCTACATTAGTTAGTTCTTCAATTACGCAAGTTGGGTCAACATCTTGGTACAGATGTGTAATAACTTTTACAATAAACACAGCAATTGCTCCGAATTTAAGTATTCAAATGAATACTGCCGGAACATTTTCTCCAACTATTTCTGGTATTCAATCCGCATCAATAGCAGTCGGCACAGAAACCCTTCTAGTCTACGGCGCACAGCTAGAGCAACGCAGCAGCCCAACGGTCTACACAGCCACCACAGCCACAGCCGTCAACACCTACACGCCTACGCTACAGTCGGCAGCGATCAACTCGCCACGTTTTGATTACAACCCTACAACGAGGGAGTCACTGGGGCTGTTGCTTGAGCAGGCTAGTACGAATTTGTTTACTTATTCAAGCGACTACACGAATGCGGCTTGGACAAAAACTAATTTTACAAACACGGCAACAATTGATGTAAGCCCTGATGGGACACAAAATGCCTCATTGATGGCGCTAACTTCAACAAATTCAAACCACACTTTATCTCAAACAGCAACATTGACCGCAGCAAGCTACACTTTATCGGTTTATGCAAAAGCGTATGGTTCTACATACCCATTTGTTCAATTGGCGGCAAGCTCTGGCATTTATTGTAATTTTGATTTATCAGGCGGTACAGCAGGAACGCCTAGTTCTGGAACGGCAAGCATTCAATCAGTCGGTAATAATTGGTATCGTTGTGCATTAACGTTTACAGGCACAGCGGCATCCTACACGTTGTCCGTCAACTATGCGAATTTAATTACAGCAACATACCAACCCTCGGTGGCAGGCAACGGCTTCAACGGCTACCTGATCTGGGGCGCACAAGTCGAACTAGCACCAAGTGCAACGTCTTACATTGCCACCGTAGCATCAGCACAGACACGCACGGTTGACGCAGCAAGCATGACGGGGACTAACTTTACGTCTTGGTATAACTATTCGGGCGGGACTGTTTATGTTGAGGCGGCGAGTGGGAATCCTACGGTTACAGCAAACACATCCCCGTTTATTTTAAGCGATGCAAGTGGCACAGTTAACAATTGCATTTATCCTTATTACAACGCAACAGCGGTTAGTACATTGATACGATTAAATGCCATTGTCTTGCAAAATTCCACTGTTGCTTTACCCGCAGCAACGGTAGCAAATACGTTTTACAAAACAGCATATTATTTTTCTACAGTTGGCACAGGGGTATCGTCAGTAGGACAAACAGCAACAACAACGGCAACTGCAATCTCTGCACCTGCAATCAATCAAATTGCTTTTAATTCACCCGTTGCACTCAACGGCAGAATCAAAAAGTTCGCCTACTACCCACTCGCTTTGACCAACACCCAAATCCAATCTTTATCGGCTAACTAACATGAACCTTAAAGACTACACGTTAACTTTCCCCGATCAAGCGACTTGGGATGCACTTGCCGCAGAGCTAGGTTGGCTGACAGACGGTCAATGGACACCCAAGGACTGCGACATTGTGAACATCGGCACAATCTACCCTGTGGCGGCAATCTACCCACCTGTGCCGTATGCGGGTTGGAACGTCAACATACGGATGCACAACAGCCTGATTCCTGAACAGTTGGCGCAGTATGTGACGGTTGTGCCTGACAGACAATATGGCTTTGCTGGCGGGTGGTTTGGATAATGATCGGTGCATTCCAAAGTAATGCGTTTCAAAATAATGCTTTCCAGACTGCTGGCGGCATTCTTTTTGATATGCATGATGGCGGTGATCGCCGTAAAAAGGAAGAAGCCGAACGTAAAAAGTATGCAGCAAAGCAAAAAGCCCGACGAGAGGAAATACTTGTTCTCTTTGAGCAAATTGTTGAAGGTAAACCCCAAATTGCAGAAGAAATTGCAGAACCTTTTGTGATCGTTCAAGCCACGGCAATAGCGCCAGCGGTAATTAATTACGCTGCAATGTTTGCCAATTTAGACAAAATTGAGCAGATTTACAATGCTTGGATTGACATGGACGATGAGGACATATTAAGACTGCTATGAAGAAAACTTACATTTACGTCAACGGTGAGTTGGTCGAAAAAGGGTCAAAAGAACATTACGAGAGCCTTGGCCCAATGGTTATGCCTGACATTGCACCTTACAAATCCATGATTGACGGGTCGATGATTACGAGCCGTTCGGTGCATCGTGATCACTTGCGGCAACATAATTGCATTGAAGTTGGCAACGAAAAGATGGAAACCAAGCTACCACCACCGATAGACACAAGACGGGAAGTCATGCGGCAGCAGCTCGGCAACATGACGCACAAGCAAGCGAATCAGATTCTTTCACAACTACGCCGTAAATTTACCTAAAGGGGTATGAATGGACAATACTGAACAGCCAGATCGTCGAGAATTACTGTCACAGCAGTTTGACGAGGTTCAGAATGAAACACCCGTCGAAGCAGTAAGAACTCAGCCAGAACCCGATTTAGAAGCGCCAGAGCCACCAGTTTGGGAAAGACCGCCAGCAAGTTGGAAGAAGGATTATCACGAAGCCTGGACAACTGCTGATCCAAAGCTAAAAGAATACGCTTGGAAACGTGAAGAAGAAATGAGAGCAGGGGTTCAGCCTTTGCTGTCAAAAGCTCAGTATGCTGACCAAATGCAGCAAGCCATTGAGCCGTACATGAATAACATTCGTGGGCTTGGCATCGAAGCACCGCAGGCGGTCAAAGCCCTGATGGAGGCTGACAACGTCTTACGTCATGGATCACCACAGCAAAAACAAGCCTATTTTGCACAGCTGGCGCAGCAATATGGCATCAATATGGGCGATGTGCAAACCACGCCTACCGATCCAAACTTTTACGCTATTCAAAATGAGCTTGCACAAGTTCGTGGGGAAGTGCTAAATTGGAAGCAGCAGCAAGAAAATGCACAAAATCAAGCACTTTTGAACGAAATCAACCAATTTCAGACAAAAGCGGAATATTTTGAAGAAGCTCGACCATTAATGATCCAGTTGCTTAACAGCGGCGTGGCTCAAAATTTGGATGATGCTTATGAGAAAGCAATACGCCTAGATAACGACCTGTTTACAAAACATCAGCAAGCCTCACAGGGCGCAGCAGATCAGGCTAAACGGGACGCATCGAATAGGGCAGCGAAAGCAGCCAGGGCGGCAGCGGTCAGCGTTAAAAGTTCCACACCAGGGGCAGCGACGAGTACCAAAGCGCAAGATAGGCGCTCTTTACTCATGGAACAGTTTGACAACATGAACGAGCGTTTTTGATAACCTAATCGGAGATTACTATGGCATTTGCCAATAGCTCGATCAGCGACATCATTGCGACTAACATTCAAAGCCGCACAGGTGAACTTGCTGATAACGTAACAAACAACAACGCTTTACTGCGCCGTTTGAAAGAACGTGGCAACGTAAAGACGTTTTCAGGCGGTAACGTGATTTTGCAAGAGATCATGTATAACGACTCAACAACCAACAACACCAACAGCTATTCAGGCTATGAAGTGTTGAACGTTTCGCAGAACAGCCCTATTTCGGCTGCCCAGTTCTCGATCACCCAGTACGCATCGGCAGTTTCGATCAGCGGTTTGGAAATGATCCAAAACAGCGGCAAAGAAGCAATCATCGACTTGCTCGATGGTCGTATGAATGTGGCTGAAGCTCAGTTGGCTAACCGTATTTCGGGTGACATTTACCTAGACGGTACTGGTAACTCAGGCAAAAACATCACCGGTCTTGGTGCTGCAATCCCTGACGCACCATCAACCGGCACTTACGGTGGAATTAACCGTGCAACCTTCACGTTTTGGCAATCTGTTGCCTACTCAGGCGTGACCAACGGCGGCTCTGCTGTTTCGGCATCGAACATTCAATCGTACATGGATGCTCTAGCTGTTCAGTTGATTCGTGGAACAGACAAACCTGATCTGATCGTTTGCGACAACAACTATTACAAATTGTATTTGCAATCGTTGCAGTCGATCCAACGTATCACAGACGGTGGCAATTCGTCAGCTGGCGCTGGTTTCGCATCGTTGAAATATTACGGCGCAGGCATGGCATCTGATGTGGTTCTGGACGGTGGTATCGGTTCAGCCGCAACAGCAAACCATATGTGGTTTTTGAACACTAAGTACATCATGTTCCGTCCACACGCCGATCGTAATTTCGTGCCAATCGGCGGGGAAAGACAGGCCGTCAATCAGGACGCCGTGGTCAAGCTAATTGGTTTTGCTGGCAATCTTTGTTCTTCAGGCCCGCAATTCTGCGGCGTTCTGATCGCCTAAAGGAAACCATCATGGCATATACATTCGACGAACCCCGTGCAGGACTTCTGCAAATTGCTCAAACGGATTCTGGTACTACTACAGCAGGCGGCACGACTATCCCTACGCCCCCAGCTGTTCTCGGTACTATCGTTCGTGCATTTGATCCAACCTACGGCGAAGGCGAGTTCATCTTGCTGCTAGGCGTGGCATCAACTGTTGTTGGTTCTGTAGTCAAGTACAACGCAACGACTTACCAAACTGTTTTGGTTACCAACACCGCTGCTCAAGCTGTGCCAATTGCTGTCGCTATGGCGGCAACCACAGCTGGTCTGTACGGTTGGTATCAAATCGCAGGCAATGCGGTCATTAAAAAGACTGCTGTCACCGTTGGCCCACAAGTCACTTTGTTTCTGTCTGCCACCGCAGGCCGTGTCAAAGTCTTGGCAAGTGCTGGTTTGCAATTGGTTGCTGCACGTTCGGCAAACTTGACCACCGTCACTTCTACGACTTCAACAGTTACCGTGACGATTAACCGTCCACATCTACAGTCACAAATCACTTAATGGTTGAGGCTGTTCTTGATGTAATTGGAAACACAGAGCCTGACGTTTTGTTGGGCAATGTGCAGCGATCCGTAAAAAGGTCGCTACCTTGGTTTGATTTTGACGAGTCACGCCAAGGCAGCGTTTGCCTTGTTGGTGGCGCACCGAGTCTGGTTGACACGATTGACCAGTTGAGGGTTCGCCATCAAAACGGCGCAAAAGTATGGGCAATGAACGGTTCTTACGATCATTTGGTTGGGTTAGGCATAGTCCCAGACGCAATGGTGATGCTTGACGCAAGACCTGAAAACGTGAGATTTGTTAGTAAACCTTACTCAAAAACTACGTTTTATATTTCTAGCCAATGCGACCCGTCGGTGTTTGATGCGTTGCACAGATATAAGGTTGTGTTGGTTCACGCACACACGCCTGGTGTTTATGAGTTGTTAGAGCATGAAAAGGATCGTCCAGTTCACCTAATTGGTGGATTTACAACTGTTGGCATCTTGTCGTTAATCTTGGCAAAATTAAAAGGGTTTCAGCGCATCTTTTTGTTTGGCATGGATTCAAGCTACCGAAACGGCGAGCATCATGCGTATAAACAAGAAAGTAATGATGCAGATGGCTCGATTGACGCAATGGTTAACGATGTGACGTACAAATGTGCGCCGTGGATGGCACAGCAAGTTACAGATTTTCAGAACGTCGTAGCAGGCTTTGACGATGTTACGATTGAAGTATGTGGTGATGGACTTTTGCACGAAATGGCAAAAGCGATGAGTAACTAAACTTTAAGGACTATCATGGCATTTCCATCAAGAATTCAAGGTTCAGGCAACTCGCCACTATCTGCTACAAATATTTGTGGCGATGGCGCTGTCGGTTTAGTTGCTTTAGGTTCTACAGCAACGGATGCGCTACAACTTTCAGCCGTTAATAACACGCTTACAACTTCAGCAGCATCAACTGGCGTTAAATTGCCACCGACTGAAGTGGGCGCACAAGTAATTGTTCGTAATGATTCCGGTCAAACGATTACAATTTATCCGTACACAACAGCCAGTACAATTAACGCAGCTGCCGCAAGCGTAACCGTTGCAACAGCAAAAACAATTTTGTTAGCAGCAACTTCAGCAACTACATGGGTTTCAATCACAGGGGCATAAATTGGCTTTAGACAGCGATATTCACAACGCAGACACTCACCTACACGTCGAGTTTTACGTTTACGATAAAGAGCCGTACAAAGAAAAGCCGTTTGTTAGAATCATAGTGCCAGGCGACAAAACGACAATTATTGACCAACCCGTTCGGGACGATCATAAGCAACGTTTTCCCCGTCAATGGTTGCATTTTCAGATGCAAAACAATAACGCCGAAGTTATTGGTGTGCCTTTGATCCAGTGGGTAAAAGACGATCCTGAAAACTTTAACGATATGCAGATGGCAGAATTGCAAATCTTTAAGTTCCAGACCGTCGAGCAAGTTGCTACAGCGTCAGACAGTCAATTGCAACGCATTGGCATGGGCGCGGTAGGTTTGCGTGAAATGGCTAGGCGTTATTTATCAGTTAAGAACCAATCTTCTAGTCAGACCGAGCTTGAGAAAACACGCAAAGAAGTTGAAGAACTGAAAGCGCAAATGGCTCAGTTGTTAGAAAAGAAGGTTGGGAGGCCACGAAAAGAGGAATAAATGTCCACTACCACCATGCTACAGCTGGTCACCCAAGTCACAAATGAGTTGGGAGTTTCAACGCCAAATAGCGTGGCGGGTAACACTAACCAAGATGTTGTTCAAATCTTGGCGTTAATGAATGCCTCCGGTTATGAGTTCTTGCGAAAGCATGATTGGAGGCAATTAACCAAACAGCATACGTTCACTACGGTTTACACACAAACCACCGGCAACGTTACGCTGGACACTTACACAATTACCGGCATTCCCTCGACTGCGGGACTTGATACAACGTATCAGGTGGTCGGAAACGGTATATCAAATGCTTGCTACATTGAGTCGGTTGATTCATCCACGCAAGTAACGGTCAATTTACCGTCTACAGGGACGTATACAGGGGCTACAATCACTTTTGAAAAGGTGAAGTACGCTCTACCCTCGGATTACGATTCGACTGTCCCAAGGACTCATTGGGATAAATCAAAGCATTGGGAAATGTTAGGGCCAGAGAGTCCACAGCAATGGGAATGGTTACTGTCGGGATTTATCTCGACTGGCCCGCGAATCAGATACCGATTGCTTGGCAAATACTTTCAGATTTGGCCTGGCGTTTCTACCAATGAGTTATTAGGCTACGAGTATCGCTCACAAGGTTGGGCAGAGTCTGACACCGGCACGGTTAAAAATTCATTTACTGCCGATACCGACACTTGTATTTACCCTGACCGGCTAATGGTATTGGCTACAAAGCTCAAGTATTTTGAAGCTAAAGGCTTTGATACTACGGCAATGTATCGCAATTATTTGGAAGAATTTCAAGTTGTTCAAGCACAGGACATGTCGGCTGCTAACTTGAGCTTTGCGCCACGACCAGGCACGGTGTTGATAGGATATGATAACATACCCGATACTGGTTATGGGGTTAACTAACATGCGCCCAAGACTTTCTAGATTTAATCTCAGAAATGACGGATTGACTGACCCCGTATTCAATTGCAATAATTCTATGAATACGATTGTCTTGTCTAATTGCCAAAACTTTTTCAACAGTCAATTTCGACATTGGGTGTTTTTCACCCATTTTTTGCGTGCCATGTTTAAACTTGTCTTGACTGTTATTTGCTCTGTTATCCCATCGAAGATTTGTCAGCGCATTATTCCAAGGATCGCCATCCGCATGACAACATTCCATTCCCTCTGGTCGTTTACTTACAAACGCTTCCATCACCAGTTTGTGCGGGTAATAAGTGGTCGTTTTATCAAACTTAGACAAACAAATTTGCGGACGATTCAATCTTTTGTTGAAATTAAGTTTTTTTATCAAACCAGTTTTTGCGTTTTTAATATTACCAAAATCAGAAACTTGGTAAAGACCCTCAAAACCAATTACATCACGCCATTGTTCCATAATAATTCCCTTATGTTAAATGAAGGGAAAGTATAACATGGTAACTCGGCTTATTCAACGCACGGCGGCAAATGTTCAATCACTACCAGCGCCTATTGGCGGTTGGAACGTGCGAGATTCAATTGCCAACATGGATGTGCTTGATGCTGTCCAGTTAACCAATTTGTTCCCTACAGTCAACAATGTCGTGTTGCGTGGCGGTTATACCAAATACTCAACCGGCATTACTGGTCAAATTCAGACGCTTATGTCGTACTCAAGTGGTGCGACTG
>Ga0194048_10000282_pt1 | contig 24113 bp, 21 predicted proteins | sample JunL225m_MetaG_FD_161685 | JGI IMG/M metagenome (GOLD analysis project Ga0194048, IMG submission 161685) | Anoxic zone freshwater microbial communities from boreal shield lake in IISD Experimental Lakes Area, Ontario, Canada - Jun2016-L222-5m | ecosystem: Environmental > Aquatic > Freshwater >...
CCTCCTTTCCTTGTCACGTAAGGTGTCCCATCATCCTTAAATTTAGATGATATAGAAGTTATATTAGAATAAGATAATCTTTCAACTTCAATCCTCCTTCCGTTCAATGAACTAAGACCAATATCTTCTAAAACTTGTTGCATTGTTGTGTTTGACGTTGCTCTTTGCAAGAATTCATTAATAGTATTAGTTTGAGCTAGATGTTCATAGCCAAAAGGATCTAGCAACGACCCTGCTAGTATCTGAGCTTCATTGACTCCTACTTTTGCGGTATCAAAGAAAGCTGATTGTAAACCACTTTGTGATAGTGGATATAGTCTTCCAGTAATTGAAGATTGTATTTTAAGATCTTCACCTATTTTAACTCTAGATAATAATCCGTTTTGAAAATATGGAGTATCTATAGACGCAAGGTATTCATCGATTGCCATTTTTACCTAACCCCTGCTTTTATATTTACAGATCCGGATCCTGAATATGCCCTAGATTCAGATATAGTTCCATTAATTCCATGATCGTACATCAAGCTTTGAAGCCTTTTCTTAACATCTTGTGAGTTTCCCATTTTTTTACCGTTTCCAAATTCTGGATAACTAGGATTAGTCAAATTTGCTTCTTTAATCTGTTGTGGATAGTAACCCATTTGAGACATCTCTAGACCCATTGATTGTCCCATTTTTATTTTTACATGTTCCATATTTGTATTTGGATGCCATCCTTCCCAATCTTTTCCTGGAAGTTCATGAGTTTGGAAATATTCAGTTAAATCTGGTTTCCTTTCTACTGGCATTCCCCAAGCAGCTTCATAGATTCTTCTTTCTAACCTGCCAGCAGTTGAAAGTATCCTCTTCCTTTCAGAAGGAGGGGCTTGAATCATTGCTTTAAAATGATCTCTTTTTCTCTTTGGAACACCAGCAGCTAATCTATCTATAGAAGTGCTATCTAAATCTGTTCCATACATGGTTTTTTTAGTTGCTGCCATATATTGCTTAGCAGCTTCAACATCACCCATTTGAGATGCTCTAGAAGCTGCTGTCCTATTTTTTGTATATGTTAAAATATCTGAATATTCTTCTAATGCTAATTCTTTTTTTCTTTGCATTGGGATTGCTCTATTACCAGATAATTTTTTAAAAGCAGAATATCCACCAACGGTTAAAGCACCAACTACAGTAGCACCTGCTCTTGCAGCTTTACCTTGCGCAAATTGCCTAAAAGCAAAGCCTCCAATAGCTGCAGCAAGAAGTGGATTTCTTTGTGTTCCTTTATAATAAATTGGTTTAACAAAGCTTTCTACTGGCCTTTGCCATTCGGGGAATGTGGAACCATAAACATTCTTTCTTTCCCAATCTTCAGTAGCATTTCTTCTTCCTGTAAACTTATTGTTAATAAAGTTGTCAGTATGAAGAGCAGCGTTCCTCGCCGTTGAAAACGGACTAAGAACTTTATCCGTAAAACTACTATCATCATAAGCAGTAAAATTAGTTTTGCTATTTTTTATAGCATTTTGTTGTGCTCGAATTTGCCCAACTTTTGCTCTTTCTTCTTCAGATAGACCTATCTTATCTATTCTTCTATCTAAGTTTCTATACTCCTTAGAATACGGTGCAACATCTGCTAATATATCTAATTGATTAACAGCTCCATATCTACCGTTTCTATCTGGATATAATTTATTTAATCTTTCATATCCAATTCCAGGTAATCTCATTTCTCCTTCTGGAACTTTAGTAAAAGGATCCCCTGTTGTAAAGTCTGTAAAATTTTCGCTTCCCGGCAAGAATGGATATTTTTTACCCATAGTATTCTTGATTGGATTAAGCATATTGACGGTGCTGCGTTTATGTGGAACAAATCTTCTTGCTATTTCTGATAATTCTATGTTTCCAAGGGCACCTTCTGACGGCAAAGGGAGGTCGCCCATACCCCCAAGGTTTAAATCCCAAAATGCTCTAGTTGATCCATATCCCTCAGAGGCTGATTGAAGAACCGGCCTATCTGGTTCAAAATCGTATGCTCCCATTCCTAAAGATTTTCTAGTTTGACCTTCCATAAAACCATATATACCTGCAGTTTCTTGAAGTTTATAACCAAGGTCTCCCTTTAGATAATCATTAGATCCACTTCTAAGAGGTAAACCAGCTGAAACTATCTTTTCTGGCATCATCATAGGACCTACAGGAGGACCGTATACGCCCCCTGAGCTGCCTCCTGAGCGCGTAGAAACAGACTGGGCTAGAGATAGGCTGCCCAGTTGCGAATAACTGCTAGAAGAGCTTTGGCTAGGTCCTGCGTTGTTTGCTAAAGCAACGTTTGAAGAAGATAATTGATTTCTAACAGAATTTCCAGCTGAATAAGTAGCCCCTGCTGACCTTGCATAGATGGCATTAGTGCTTGCGGATAGAGCACTTCCAGATCCACCATATGATCCAGAAGAAAATCCGCTTGTAGGTATATTCCTAAAAGGCTTTCTTGGTATATTTGGTGGTGGAGCAGCTGCATAGGAAATTTGAGGATTTGGTGCTATATTAGCTTGTCTGAATATTCTTTGTTGTTGAGGAAGATATGCTCCGCCTTGACCTGCTGGAACATACGATGCTAAAGCTGCATCTACTTCTTCTTTGTGCATTACTTTTTGTGGTTTAAGAACTTTTCCAACAGTCATGTTCAATGCCGGAGTCAAGGGTCCAAACGGTCCGCTAAAATATTCTCCAGTTAAAGGATATGGTCTATCTTCATAGTGTTTTCTTTCAAACCTATATGGATCTAGTGGTCTTAGTGGTGAAAAATCATTATAGAATGCTGCTTTTTCGATTGGGTTACCAAATGCTTCAGGAGTAAACGTAGGAGCTGCTTGCATTCTTCTATACCAAGATGGTCTAAAGTATTGGATTTTTCCACCCTTAAATGGGGTATTTCCTAATGCCCACCATCTACCTTGCCTTACTGCAGTCTCACCTCTTAGTAATTGGTCCTTTTTTTCTTTGCGATTCATTCCACCAGGAGTAATTCCTGACATTATCGATCTTGCTTCGACCCCAACCCTAGCTGCTCCGCCTAAGGCAAGAGGAGAATATACTCTTTCTCCTCTATCGTCTTTTGGATTAACTAATCCACCAGCAGTCCTGTCTACGGCTAAGGCTGCTGTACCTATTGCTAAAGCTGGAAGAACCCTTTGGCCAGTAAGCCCTGCAGAGAACATCGAAATTGGTCCACTGTAAGCATTAATGTCAACTCCAGCACCTAGTGTTCCAAAATATCTATTTAGTCTTCCAAAACCATGAGACATTGGCACCGAGGCAAGTGAGAAACCTTGTTCGTTACCGTTGGTTTTAATTCCAGTTGCACTTAGTAATGTTTTAACAGGGTTTCTATTAAGTGATGTTTTAAATGTTGGAACAAAGGTGTAGTTTGCATCTGAAGAAATAGGAGAAGCTGTATTGGCAAATTTATATTTTGAAGGTGCTAAATTTCTTTTAACAATAGGAATTATCTTTGATGTTACTGGATTACTGAATCCAGTTCCCCCAAGTCTTGGTTGCGCAACTGTTCCCCTGTTAAAGGGGGTAAGCAGTTCTTTATTTGTAGATAAAAGATGCCTTGCTTCTTCAAATCTTCTAGAAAAATTAGTTTGGACAGAACCAGATAAATTATCTAAAGATGATCCCGCTCCTTGTTTATATGTGGTAAAAGCAGAAAGGTTAAACACCGTTGAAAGCATTGAAACTTGTGCTTCTGCTTTTTGGGAAGCTGTGATTATTCCTTTTTCTGCTAAATCCTCAATTACGCTAGAGGCATTTGCCATAGTTTGGGCAGGATTCCCACTAACTACTGCATCAGCCATAACTAGATATCTTGTTAGCTCAGTACTAAACTCATCCGCTGTTGTAATAACGCTAGGAGAATGTTCAAACATTCTAGATTGTTTTGCGTAATCTAAATCTGAAAGACCATCAAATTTACCAAATCTTGAATGAAAAGCTTTGCTTAAAGTTTCATATTTTTCTTGAGCCTGTGCGCGCAGAAAATCTTCTTCCTCAGGATCAAATTGGGCAATTTCTTCTTTTAAGACACCTAAGTGTTTCCTTAACCCACTCATTACTCTATCTGCAGTTTCAGAATTTGAAATATTTCCAGGCTGACGTGCAGCTGGTGCGTACTCGCTTATTATCTTTCTAGCTTCTATTAAACCTCCTTCTTCTCCAAATAATCCTGCTGAAACGGCACGATGCGTTCCTTGGCTTAATGTATTATTTGCAAATCCAGTAAAGGCTTCCATTAATTGAGCGTGCGATGCAATTATATCGTGTTCTTTTGTAACCGGATTGGCTTCAGCGTTTATTAAGGTAAACCTGTCAGCTCGTCCAGAATTTTCCTGTAAGAGCTTAAGGGATTTTTTTCTTCCAAATCCACCAACAGTAAAAGATTCTGCTTCAGCTGCTGTTGCACCGGATTTAGCACCAATAATCTGTTCCATTACTGATTCGTTATTGACATCAAATCTTCTATTTAATATACGCCCGGCATACCTGAAAACTGAACCACTTTGTTCTGTATCGTAATTTAACTTATTTTTTATTCTATCTAAACGAGTTGTCTTTAGTACTTGATTGCCCTCGGCATCAAGTACCTTTTTACCATGTTCTGGTTTTACTTTTTCTGTACCAGCTGCATAATTTGCGTTTGTTGCAAACATTCCTTTTGAAGTTGTTGAAAGAGGTCTATATTCTCCTTCTAATACACTTGAAGACAATCGACCATCTTTTAGTCCATATTTAGTAACCTTTCCTACAGAACCTATTTTTCCACCAGTCCTGTGCCAAGTTAATAAGTCTGTATTTTGTATTTCTCCAGATTTTAATTGAGCTTCAATGAAAGGATGTTGCGTCATACCTCCAATTACTTGAAAATCACCAGCTTTTCTTTGCTGAAGAAATTCATCTGCCCCTAAAAGTTTAAGTGGATTAAAGTTTACTATAGGAGCTTTAATTTCATTTGTTAAAAAGCTAGCTATTGATTCTCCAGCTTTTACAATTGGATTAAGGTCAATAAATTTATTATATTTTCCATCTTTACCTTGATACTTATATACATTAGGAAGAGTGCTGGTTGTTGCTGTTGCATTTTCTAATTCTTCATTAAATGTTCTAAAATTTGCATTTTGTCTTTTAGCATTTTGTACTGCAGAATTTTTACTTCGTGTAATAAAATATCTGTCACTTCCATCAATTTTTACAGTATGGTCAGATAATCTTTCAGTTTTTGAATTTAAAAAGTCTCCATATTCTGTTAATCCAGCTTTTTTAAATCCTAAAAATCCTAATATTCCACTTTCTCCAGTTGTTGACATTTGTTTATTGCCAGATAAAAATGCCCTTAAGTGAGCATCCTGGAACGGATCTATTCCGTTTTTATGAAGTAAACTATTTACTGCTGTTTCATCATTAAGAGTAGCAACGTCTGCTCCTAAAACTTTTGCGGCTCTTGTTTTTAAGTATTTTCTTTTAACTGCATTTATCGAAGTGCCGTCAAAATCTGATCTTTTTAATTTTCCTGGTTGTAATTGACTTTCACCAGCGCTTGTTGCATAGTCTGAATAAACTGAATTCCATCTACTAGCTATTTTAGCTTGTGTATCTGTACTATTTTCCAAGAAAGAAGTATCAGCTCTTCTGATTGCATCTTTTAGGGCATCACCTTTTATTCCAAGTGGATTTACACTTCCATATTTACTTTCGTTGTATCTAGATAATAATGTTTCAAAAAAATCATCTTCATGTATTGGTTCTGAACCCATCATCAATCTATTAAAAGGATTTATGCGTTGTCTTCCACTGGTTAAAGAATTACCTTCAAGGTTGTCTACTATTTGTAAGCTTCTAACAAATTTATCTGCTGCTTTTTCTGAAACTCCAGATTCTCCATTTATTATATGATTTTTTAATATTTTTTTATATTGATTTCTTTCTACTATTTCTCCAAATTTTTTCCCTGCTAGGTATTTTCCTTTTCCATCGGAATCAACTTCAAATCTTCCATAAGTGCCTAAAAAATTACTGACTCTAGTTAATGGAGAGTTTGCATTTTTTTGAATAGTTTGCAATGTTGTTGATAGCGATTCATAAGCATCAGGGTCTTTGTAATTAGCTATTATTGAGTTAAATTGACTTGTATCACGAAGTATTTTTTGAGCATCTTGAATAGTTCTAAATTGTCTTTTTCCTGCTTCAGCTCCAACCCTAATTGCCTTATATCCTGGAATCATATCCAACAAGGATTCATTGCTCATTTGATTACTTAAAGGTTGATTATTCCCATTAAATATTGTTTTAGCAATTCCTGCTGCTCTTTTACTCTTTGACAAAGATGATCCGGGTCTAGCTGATTCAGATACACCTCCAGGACCATGCCTTTGTTTATAAAGGTCTGCCACTGGGTTTCTGCTAACTCTATTTGATTCATTCCAAGCAGTGGCTAAAGCTCCTGTTGATCTTTGAGAAAGGCCAATTGTTTTATCTATTAAATCTGCTGAATCGTGACCAATTTCTTGCAGCATTGCTTTTACGCTGAATCCAGCGTAGGCTATCTTTTGTTTAGCGTAACCTGCTGTTCCACGTTCAACTACATTATCTATGTTTTGAAGTTGTTCGTTAAAGAAAGCTGTAGACGTTTCTTTTGCAGCGCCAGCTAATGCCCCAGGTAACATAAAGCCACCCATTTGCATGGCTGTAGTTTTAGCTATGTCTTTAGCAAAATTAGCTATATGAGAAGTTGGGTTGTACCATTTTTGATTAGGATTACGAATTTTATCATTTGGATCTCTATTTCCTAAAATTCTTTTATTAACGACTTGATCTGCAGCATAAAATGCAGGGACCGCATAGGGCAGTGTCCTAGCTTGTTTAACTAAACGAGTTTGTAAACTATCTCTAAAAGCCCAGCCAGTTCCAGATTCTCTAGCAATCGATTCAGCAGTTAGCGCAGCCCTACTACCTCCATAGCCGGTAGTTAATTTACCAGCACTATTTCTATATACTAAAGCATCTTTTACCCTGTTGTTAGCTACTCCCTCAATATCATCAAGAAAATCGCGTGTATTTAATATTTTTTGAAAACCAGATTTTAATAATCCAGAATCTCTTTGTGCAGCTTTTTCAGTAAGGGTAAGGCCAAGCTTAAGGCCTCCTTCTTTCATGAACTGAGTTGCGTAATGTGCAGCTATACCAGTTCCTATTAAGGCGGTAGCCATTTTCATTATAGGATGGCCATCTAAGGCTCTTGTTATAAAGCTGGAATCAGGAGATACACCTTCGCGTGGTTTTTCACCATCAGGCATGTCGCGCGAAGTTGCGCCAAAACCAAGGTTATGTATAGGCTGATTGTCTTTGATCATTTTTAACCCTTAGATAAAGATAAAATAATTACATACCCATAAGCTTTTTGGCAATTGGGTCGTTGTATCTAGCTTCGCCTTCTTTTCTCTTGGCTTCATGTTTAGCTGCTTCAGCTGTTATCTTTTGAGCTTCTTCTTCTGGGTCAATCAAAGCTAATGTAACGTTGGTAGATTCAATGCCATTAATAGCTTGTTTAATCTCTATGATTTTTTCTGCTAAAGCTACTCTTTCGGCCAATTGAGAATAACTAAGATTATCCAAAAACTCTGGACTATCTGTATGTATAGTAGCTAATACAAAGGCTTTCATTAAGCTTCTAACGCTAGAAGCTTTTTCTCTTTTTTGCTCTAAGATGTATTTAGCTGTTTTTGCAGAAGAAAAACCAGAAAATTCTATTATCTCTTCGCACAAAGAGGTAACAGCTCCAGGAGGTATATTGTCAATTTCAAAATTTTCAGGATAAACAATTGAGTTTAAAATTATAAGATCTTCGACATCGGCAGAAGAATAGTCTGTACTATTTTTATATTCTGCTATTTTATCAAACTCAGAAAATGTTAATTCTCTAAAATAATACTCTTGACCGTTTTATGCTGACATTGAATATTGACCCATATTTCTTTCTATAAGAATATAATAATTCTGGGTCTAACATTTTACAATTGTCTTACCTCTAGGGCTACGAATCCAGAAGCTTCAAGCACCTCTTGGGAGATAAGCGAAGGAAGTCCTGCCATATCCTCTGTAAGAGCTCTCTTGTCGTATTGTGGAAACAGGATGCATAGTTCTGATATAGCTTCTTCGTTCCACATATTAGCCTCTGCTTGTGACATTTGTCCGGCCTGAATAAGTTGTTCCATCTTCTTAACTAATTGCTTGTACTCAATTCTAGAAAGAACTCTCCAAACAATATGCTTATCAAATGAAATTGAAGTAACATATACTTCACCATACATCTTCTTCCAAGCCTTAACATGACCAGCTGTAGGGCCGTTATCAAAAATTTCAACATCATCCGCTAGCTCTTCTACTGAAGTGGCTTCAGATGGGTCTATTCCAGAATCTGCTTCAAACATCTCTTCTTCTTCTGGAAGCATTTCCTCGACATCTTTGACTGAGTATACTTCAGCACTGTCTGCTCCAGCAGCTTGTGCTAAATCCTCATCCGTATTCTTTACAACTACTTTTCTGCCTGTTGCCATTTCAACTCCTTTAAAGTCTTATTACTCATTATATCATATTCCATTTTTTATTACTAACCCGGATAGGTTAAACCTTCTGTTGCCCCAACATTAATATGCACTGTTTCACCTATTACTTGTTCGGTAGAGGCTTGTGTTCCTGAATTTTGTTGATTAGGTACTGATGCCTTAAGCGCAGTGTATGGATTCTTACCATAAGAAGCTTCTGTAAAGTAGTAATCTCTTGCAATAAAATCGTATGTTTCCACCAAAGGTTGGCCACCTGGCTCAAATCCAGTAGACATATTAGTTAAGTGCACATTTTGTAAAACAATTTTCATTGGACCCATTCCAGATCCTGCGCTATGTTTTACTAGTCTTTGATTAATATCTGTTGCCATTATTTTATCTAGACTATTATATTGATCAATAGATGCAGTGTCGTCATTTTTAGTAGAAGCAGTTGGCGTCAAACTTGAATCTTGAACTCCATACATTATTATTAAATTAAAAGGAGGATGAGCACTGAATATATTATGCCCCTCTGAAGAATTTGAAGCTGGATCTGAAGTGACTCTATCTAATTGACTATAGGCCCAATATTTTTGTATATTTTCTTCGTCTGCTAAAGATTCTGACTGAGAACCCATAAGTGAAACTACACTGTTGCTATTTGGTTTATTTGAAGCTGAGTTAACCCTTACTTCTGCAGCTTTTTCTAATAGGTCTGTCATTCTTCTAGGGTATCTAGTATATAGACTCAGTCTTCCAGCAACAGCTCTGGTGCCCAGCATCATTGCATCAAAATTATATGACCAAAATCCATAAAGAGGTTGCTTTTGCTGTTGAATACTAAAAGTAAATCCTGCTGTATCTAATTCATCTTGCGGATCAAATAATCCATCAATGTAAATTTTTACATCTTCACCAGAAAAATAATAATCATAATAATTACTAAATTTTTGATCATTAGTATCTTTTCCTCCGGCCCCATTTAAGGTCTACTTCAGAAGAAAGTGGGTCAAAAGTATTTCCTGCTCCAACTAATGGATTATTTCCTACGTATTCCCCCCAAGGGATATAACCACTGAATGGCCTGTAAGGCGTATTTGCCATGTCTATTCTGTTCTTTCTATAACGTCCATGAAGTTTCTATAATTAGAGACAGTAGAGTCACCAAAGGCGTTTTTTGATATCTGGATTCTTTGAGCTTTTTCATCTGCTAAAGAATTAGGATATCTTATTTCATCATCAGCTGGATCTAACTGAATCAAAGGTTGCATTCCTCTTGCCATATATGTATAAGTTTGTTCGGTGATAAGGTCATCTATAGACATTGTACCACCTTCATCGACTATAGTAACTCCATAAATCTTCATTTTAGAAGCTAATCCATATTCGTTAAAAAAACTAAATACAATATCAAAAGGAGGAAGCATGTCAGCCAAAGGAGCGTAAGAACCTCTAGTTTTTGCTAATTCTCTTTTAAAATTTGCTATTCTATAAAAAGCGTATTCATTAAATACTGTAAAGATCATAGAACCAGCTATTGTTCTTGCGCCTTTTACGAAACCTTTTGGATTTACATGACCAAGTGTTCTTATTGGTGAGTTTTCTCTGTGTATTGAATAAGATATCGTTTGAAGTTCTGCTAGTTCTAGAACATCGCCTTCGTCTTCCATTTGGCCATTTGTTCCTATTTTAGGAATAACTAAAGTAGCTACAATATCTGAACCAGAATAAGACATATCTGAAAATGGATCAGGTAACCCATTCCTGTGTCTAAAGTCTTTTATAGTATCGTTATAAGATATTGATCTTCTATTGAAAGAATCAGAAGTTGTAGGCTGGTCATTGTTTGACGGAATTATTACGGTTGCCATTTAATGTTCCTTTGATAAATTAAAAAATGGTAATGGAGGACAAGATAACCCATCCTCCATTACCATCTTCTTGAATCCTTTTAAGATTAGATTAAGGTCTAATTATTTCGCTGTCTAACTTAGATGAAGAAACTGCATCTGGGCTAATCAACTTACTAAGATCGCCGTTGAATCTATCCTTGAGATTATCGGTAGTAATTCTGTACATAGGACCAATTTCACGAGCAACATACGTCATTGTTTCTTCAATAACGATGTCGTCCATTGATGCTCCCGAACCCTCATTGAGAAGTTCGCAACCATAAATTGATCTTGCTGCACCTTGGCCATATTCGTTTACAAATGTGATTGTAATGTCGAATGGTGGAATTTGGTCTGCATAGAATGGGGTCTTACTTACTACGTCCTTCACTGTGCTAGACACTTCCGAAATACCTCTCTTGTGACCTGGGTCGCCAGGAATGGTATTATGTGCTCTTGTCCAATACTTCATATCATTAGGAGTATTGTGATTAGCCTCAAGCATTTGATAAAGAGCTGGACGGTCAAAGACTGTAAAAATCAATGATCCGGCAATTCCTCTTTTACCTCTTGAAAAAGAGCGTGGGTTTGGTGAACCCATTGTGTAGATTGGTGCCTTTTCTCTGGTTACTGAGAAAGTAATTCCAGAGAGTGCTCCAATTTCGACGCCACCAAAGGTAGCAACGATGTCTGCGCCTGAGAACGTGGTGTAAGTATTGAGGTACTTATTTACCGCGCTATCGTAATATCCTTCTGCCATATTATACCCTCCAATTCGGTATATTTATATATGTTATATATATATTTGTTGATTAAGCTCCGGTGCCTGCACCAGCGCCTAGACTGATCGAGATGGAGACATCAATGGTCTTCAACTCAAATGCAGGTGTAAGAACAAGGTCGATAATCGCTCTGTTCTCAGCTGCAACGTACGAGATAGTGAAATCACTGTCCAGAAGTGCACCCAATTGCTGCATGCCTCTTAAAGCAGAAGTAATTGCAGTTTCCATTGAGTTTCTTGTTTGAATAGTAGATGCTTCACCAATAAACTTTTGACATACTTGGCGAACAAGCAATGCTGCTTCATTAACAATTTTCAAAGTTGACAATCTGGTGAAGTCTGAATTTGCTGATGCAAACGTAAGACCATCACTGAAGATAGGAGCTCTGTTGAAGTTAAGAATTACGCTGTTGATCGACTTGTCAGATATCGAAGTTAAAGATGTTCTTGAAGCGTTATAACGAAGTTTTGCAATGTTGAAAACAACTTTATTTACAGGAGAAACATATGAAGCCATTCTACTCAATGCTGCTGCATAAGCACAAGCACCGTTAGCGTAACCCCATGCTGCTGGGTATCCTGCTGATTGCAATTCAGTAGCAATTACAGTAACAAAACGACCAACTTCTGCAAGAACTGAACTACCAGCACTTGATGGAAGGTTGGTAAGGGCGAGATGAGTAGCAACCTGTCCCGGAGTCATTACTTCATTCGTAGCCAGTGCGTTAACATAAGGCTTTACACCCATAACTGCATAACATGGATGTGTATTCTCGTTGATAACCTTAACAGCCTGAGCGACTCTGTAAGCCATGCTCTTAAGCACTGTTGTAGTATCATCTGCGTAGAACCCAAAATCGGTGTTAGAGGTATTTGAATCTGGTGTTGCAGATCCTGTGTTAAGAACGTCTGTGTAGTCCCAATCGTATGGGTGACCACCACGGCCCCACATAACGATCATATCAGGCTGTGCTGCTTCTGCTGCATTGAAAGCATCATCAAAAATACTTGTTGTGCCATCTGCTGCTTTAATATCAGCCTGCGTAGATACTCCACCTGCTATGATTGAACTTCCAGCTGGCAATGGAACCATATAGATTCTATCTGCTCCACCACTAACTAATTCAACAAATGCTCTGTGAAGATGTGAGCTATCACCAAATGCTGTAATGGCATCGGCTTCGTTTACTATTTGAACAACGTCAAGGTCAGCAACATTTCCTGTGCCGTTTGCCGTGTTTCTCTTGCCTATTACAACAATTCTTGGACCGACAGGGGTATCCTGACGGGAAATGCTATAAAAGCGATCTTTTAATACTGTTTTTACACCTGGTAGAGCCATTAAGTTTTAACCTCCGACTTACGGAATATAGGACTAATTCAGAACTTATAGTAATGGAGGTGCCTATAAAAACAACTACATTATTGGTTAGGAGTAGCAGTTTGAAATAAATCTATGAGATTAACTTCAGTTCCTTCAAAATTAGGGGTTGCCGTCTGTGCTTGTTGTAGGATCTCTTTTTCGTAAGCAAAGTAATTTCTTATATCGACTACGATACTTTCTATCTTTTCATGAGTTGTAGCAAGCAGTTTTTCCGTAGTTAACATATAAGTTACTACTCTTTTATTAACGTCAGTCTGGTCTCTATTAACTTCTGAATCTGAATATCTTCTGGCATATACAAATTCTGAAGCACCAAGTCTTTTAAAGACAGGAGTATATTCAAGCATAAAATCTTCAAATACTTCCATTATTCTATCAGCTATCTCAGCACCTACGTATCTTAGCTCAGTAGTGTGATGATCAGTTCCAATGGTAGCTTCTATGCTTCCGGCATCGGCTCTTGTTATAACTGTAAAAGCTACAATATTTTGAAATCTTTGCCCATATACATGCTGATTAATATCATTTAGAACTTGTCTAGTTCTTGGTTTTGGTTCGCTAGCATGAGCTTTCTTTAAATCTAATCCATAAGTTATGCAGGGGTACTTTGAATATTTACCGTTAGAAGTGGCAACTATCTCTATATCAGGATGGAGTTCGTTCCATAGTGCCTTTACTACGTCTATAAATTCCAAATAGGTTAGGTTTCCCTGAGCTTGAAGCGGAGGACCAAAAACCCTATCTATGGATAGGCTATTATCTTCAATCGAAGGAAATGGAAATGAACCCTGTGGCATATTATGCTCCTGGACCTGTGGATACTGAGAATTTTATATTCTTTAGACTTAAACTAGAAACTAAAGATATATCAAATACTAATACACCTTTTTCATACCTGTCTGCGTAGGCGTCAAAATTATAATCCCTAATTGCCTTAGCCTTTAATATAGACTCTAACATTGACTTTACATTAGAAATAATCTTGTCATTAGAAAATTTTCCAACTGACTGATAACCAATTGATTTTATTTCATTAATAACCATTGCAGCTAACCTTATTTGTGGAGTTTTACTAAAAATACTATTTTTATTAGCTAAAGTATAATCATTTGAAATATATATTTCATAAGGATTACCCCTATTTGCTTTCCTGCTTCTGTAAATAGTATTAATGCCAAGATTATCTAATCTGCTTAAAGATTCTCCAGATAAATTTGCGCCATATAAAGAGTACGCACTATTTATTCTTTTTCTTATCATACCATTATATACAGGTGTGTTGGAAAGAGTTCCGGCAAATGCTGCTGCTGCAGTTCCCGCATAGGAAATTGGAAAACCAGTATGATCAAAATTTATTTCACCATATATTGGTATAATAAATCTTCCTATGTCAGAAGATATTTCATTATTATTTCTGCTGGAATATACTCCATTTTTAAGAGTTAGATAAGCATCGGGCGCATTAGTATATGTTGTAAGTTTATTTTTAAATATTGGATTGTTTTCTAAAACCGATATATCTGAATCTTTTACTCCATTTGATCTAGATCCTATAATTCCAATTTGTACAAATCCAGTTTCATTATGAAAATCGTTACAATATTTTGCTAATTGAGAAATAAAATCTACAGTTCCAACATTCATGATACTAGTCTCTAAAGGGACTATCATGTCTATAAATTCATAATTTTTTGCTACTTGATAGCTTGCTGATAATCTTTCATAATATTTTTCATAAAAATTAAGATTTATTGGTGTTGCTGATGAGGATGATAAATATGCTTTTGAGCTTAATCTATCTCCAGTGTAATCTACGTACTCACTCATTGGTGCTGTTGCGCAGATAAATATATCTCTAGCTCCAGAATTGTATGCCTCAAATATTCCCCTTAATAAAGGAGATCTTCTATCTCCAGACAAAAGGTTAACGGCTTCTTGAATAGAGCTAATTCTAATAATGTCATTAAGCTCTATTCCGTCTGCATGACCGAGCAATAGTATTGAATTAGTACTGTAAGGTTGGAGACTGTCATACATTGGTCTATAACTTATTTTAGTAGATTCATTTGGGCCAGATAATACCGGTGATACTCCATCTACGTTAATGTAAGATATTTTTCCATAAGGATATATGGATGAAAATTCAACATTATCTACGTTAAGCGTAAATAAAATTTGATCTTCTGCTGTAGAATTAGCTATGTAATAATTTCCATCTATTGAATTTGAAACACCATAAATATAAACATAATCTCCAGTGGAAAAACCATGTGATCCAACTGTGTATACTTTGACTATACCATTATTAACTTCATAACCCGATATTCTTTTTCCAGAAGTAGATTTTTCTTCAGTAACTTGAAAATTAATCTCACTTATTTGATCAATGTTTTGGTGAACAGTTTTTATAACTACTGTATATATTCCTGATTTTAAATTTTGTGGAATTGTATAAATAAAATTATATTCAGAATTTGAAATTCTCTCTAGGTATGCATCTGATACGTGCACTGCTCTACCTATGGCTTTTAGTGCATCAAAACTAGAAAGAGATAACGTAGAACCTTTATAGGCTTGTAGCTTTACTGTATATTCGTCTATGATTTCTTGTACTTGATACTCTCCGTCTATATTTCCGCCAATACCATAAACGCTTAAAGTTGCATTAAGTTTAAGATTATGTTTTATGGAAAAAGTAAAATTAGGATGAATGTAACTATTTGCGTCTTTTGTAATTCCTGATATTGCAGTTATCTTATAACTGGATGACATTGCAGATATAGGAGGAAGTATTACATTGCCATAATTATTTTGTCCTCTTATAATTGATATATAAATATCTTCTGCAGGAGTAGCAAGTAATGGGTCATAAAAGGATGAACCATTACTGAATGAGAATTTAAATCTTATATTACCATTTTTGGCAACCAATAACATTTTAGAACGGTCTTTCTCTAGTTGCTCCAGCTACCCAGTATACAGTTTTGCCCAATCTGCCTTTTACTGGAGTGCATTGGTCTATTAAAAATATTTGTACTCCTGTTGGATATTCTTCATAAATTCTATCTCCAGATTTAGGATTAGCCAAACTATCAAAAAAATAAATCATTTCAGAGTTTATTGTTAAACCTTCTATGTTCTCAGCTAATGCATTTGTTTGATTATTCAACTGAGCGTTGTATGATCTGACTGTAGTTTTTTCCATTCTTGCAGAATACAACATATCGTCATTTAAACGTCTCTGCAAAAGTATATCATGCCCCCATTGCTTTAATGTGGCTCTAAAAGTTTTAACTAGATCAATCATACTTCTTTAATGTTCTATTTGGGTTAGCAAAGTGGTCTCCATTTGGATCTAATGTTATATTACCGTTAGTACCCATGGTGTAGAGTCCTGTTTCAGAAAGATAAATAGCAGTACCAGTTAAAGGATCGACTGTAGTTGGGTTAGGAATATTATTACTTCCATTTCTAATGACAACACCTTTAGCCCCGATCTTATGAGCTATCATTTCAGATCTTAAAGCTGTAGCAATTTGACACCATGTTACCGCATTAGCTCTTGTAACTAAGTTTCTTGGAGAGTTTCTATTTCTTACCTCTAAATCACCCAATCTTACCGAAACCTCATCGTCACCACCGCCATAGCCATAAGTTCTACTGAGTTCGCATGCTGTAGCTGACTTGATATATTCTTGTGCAGTAAAGTTTAAAGCAGATCCATTATTAATAATTTCCTGAGAATATGAAGTATATATTTCGGTTACTTCTCTAGAGTAATGATGTATTATTTCCCCAACTTGAAGAATAGAAGCTTCTGGAAAAAATGGTAATATTATTTCTGGATCTACGTACAATGGAACAACGTCAGCAGCAAAATATATAGTTTCTGTTGCTCTTAAAGTTACAGTTGGTTTATAGTCAGCGGTAGTAGTGCTAACATATAATTGCTGTTCAACTAATATTAAAGTTCCATCTGATAAAGTTCCCAAAAATTGGATTCTATATTCTCCAGCGGAACCAGGGGTATAGTCGTAATAGAACGTTGAAGAAGTTAAGCTAGTAGCAGAGCCTGATACGACTTCTTGATCGCTTGAGTTATAGATGTGCACAGCTACTGATACTGGATTTACATCAACTTGTTCTTCTGTAGCTGAATTTATGTCTACAAAATGTACTTTAATTCTAACGGTATCATTAACGAGAACGTTTGCTGCAGACATTACATTACCTCAAAGTTTAGTGGATTATGTTAATATAGTAGTGTTTTAAAAGCTTAATTCTAAGAGTTAAATTAGCTCTACTACAATTTCGCCGGAAGTTCTAATGGATCCCAATGAGTTTAAAAGCTGTCCAGATTGGCTATTGCCAACTTCTAAAGTTATTATTCCAGTTGGAGCATAATCTATAGATATAACACCTATAGTCGAAGCATTGGAATAGTCTTGTCTTGTGTTTGTAATTACGTTTATATTATTAAGAATAATAGGGTTAGACAAACCTTGTACATTTATAACTAATGTACCGGCGTATGATATCAATGGTTCGTCATATGACATGTTTAGCTGATCATATGTAGCCATATATAAAGTCCATTCTTTACAGTGATACTTTAATAGTAATGTACTTGTACCTTATTATTAAAGGGAATAATTTTTTGTATTCAACCTGTTGCGATAATCAGACATGAGATTTGGCATCCAAAATTTGTATTCGTTCTCTTGCCCCACTAACTCTTCTTGCTCAAAAGATGTTCCATAACAAGCTATGCTTAAGTAAGCATATCTTTGACCAGTTGAAACTGGAAGCACCTCGTGTCTACCTATGTAACTAGAAGGGTATATTGCTACTGAGCCAGCTTTAGGCTTCCAAGTTGCTGGAACATTTGGGAAATGGATTTCTCCACCAATATAATTATGACCATTTAACTCATTATCTGAGTCGACGCAGTCATTTAGATACAGGTTAATGCTAGAGCTATTGTGCATTGATATTTGATTACCGGTTGGCTTTCCCCATTCGTAAGGAACCTGATCATCACAATGCTGGCCTATTCTTTGCCCATTCTCATAGCCTGCAATATGACCATTGGGTCTCCACCAGGAAGTGGTTGCAGCATCTTGAAAATAACAGCAGTACTCTACAAGTGCATCATAAACTGCATCTTCTAATGAATCTATGAAATCAATGTACTTCTTAGGAACTTCTATATCTAACTGCCTACCTTTGGTGTCCAAAAATCTTTGAGGTGCTTGTTGTATATCTTCTAAGCTAAATTTAAAACCCGTTTTGTTAGTAGCGTACTTTACGCCATCTTCTTCATGGTAGGTAAATGTGTCTTCTTGATTCTCTCGAATCCAATTCATGTATTCAAAAAGAAAATCCTGATCTATATTGATTACATCTTCGCATATTACTACGCCCATTCCAATGTGCTTTGATTTCATAATATTCCTTAATAATTTGATTTTGTAATATAAAACTGAGGAGAATCTTCTTTATATCCAGATTCTAGTAAATGATTTTTTAAGTCTTCTCTTAAAGTCGGCATATAAACGTTGGTGGCTTTTTTGGATAATTCAGGGTCCCTTAATGGATCTGCTACGTATTCATGAACTGCTGGATTTGGAGTTCCTTGGCTATACCATCCTAAGTAGCTATACCTAAATCCTTCTTTTACTGGTTTTACCTCGTGAGCAGCCATATAGTTAGATGGAAAGAATATTATATCGCCCTTCTTGGGAGAGTAATCTATATCTAGATAGTTAAAGTAATGATGTCCACCAATATAGTTTTGACCATCGAGATCTTCCTCTTCATCTACAGAATCATTAAAATAAACTAAACTTGTAATAACATTTCTTAAAGCTAATTGATCTTGAGGTTCTAATATTCCATATATATAATCAGCACTAATATCTGAATGAGAACCAAGATAAACGTTTTTTGGATATTGAAGTATATGGCCCTTAACCTTCCACCACACACATTTGTAGGCTAAAGGAAATAGTTCGAAATATTGTAACAAACACTTGTCTTTTGAAAATTCTATAAAAGAAAAAATATCACGTAAATCATCATTGTCTTTATAGTGGATTGCACTAGCTCTTTTAGGCATAAGGTCTATGCTGTCTTTGTTAAAAAAATAACCACTTTTATTTACATATATTTCCTCATTAGTTTCCGGATCAATTCCGGGAGAATACATTTCATTCCACTCCTCTTGGATCAAATCGTTTGATCTTTTAAGTAGATTATCCCAATCTAAATTTAAACAATTTTCAAATACTACGACTCCACCACCCAAGTTTTTTGGTTCTACTTTAGTAAAAATCATACTCTACCTATTTCCCTATTGGTATCATTACTCGTCATTGGCCTATTTGCTGCTTCTGTTAATAGTGATAGTGATTCTCTATCTGCGTTAAGGTGTCTTTTTTTTATAAACCTCAGATAGTCTTCCACTATACTTGGCATCCACACTTGACCGCTGTCCATTACCTCTGACGGTTGTCTTATGTTTATTCCTCTAGACGAATCATTGGAGCCTTGTGCAAAGTAACCAACATAAGCATATCTTTCACCTTCCTTGCATTCTAAAACTTTATGAGTGCCAAGATAATTAGAAGGAAACATTAATACATCTCCTGCTTTCGGGGAATATGTAAACTTTGCATATGGAAATGTTATTTCTCCGCCAATATAATCATTATTACTTTTGACTTCGCTAAAAGATGAAACTGAATTATTAAAATAAATAAGTCCACCTAAAACGTTTCTTATCGCTAGTTGCTGGTCTGGTTCTGCCCCTGGTTGATAGTTGACATCGTTATCACAATGTTTGCCAAATCGCCCACCTTTTCCATACCCCACTATATGACCTTGAGTTCTCCACCACAAACAAGTTAGCATCATGGGAAAAATTTCTACATATCTAAGCATACATTGGTAGAGAACGTCTTCACATGCATTAAAAAAATCAAAATACTGTTTATCTAAACCTTCATGCATAAAGTTCATTATATGATTGCAGGCGATATCAACATCCTCTAAGGTGTACCTATGACCACTCCTGTTTATTGCATAGATTGGATTTCCTAGATCATCATTAATAAAAGTAAAATCATCTTTTAAAGCTTTTGATCTTAGGGATCTTGCAAAATCTAATACATAACCATGTTCTTTCATTGGAATTACATTCTTAAATAGAACAATTCCCATATCATGTATTTCTATATTTTCTTCTTTTATTTCAAACACTACACTAACCTAGGTTCTGTTCCGCATGGCCCTTCTGGAATTGTGCCATCTAATGACTTTGACTCTTCTTGCTTACTTACTTCAATCACATCATGACTTTGCGAGTATTGGGTAACTTCTCTACCTTGATACACTGGATTCCAACCAGCTTCAACTCCAAATTCTTGTGATCTATTCTCCCATCTAGAATAAGGTGTTCTACAATACATCTCGTAATCGTCATATATATTATTGAACCATACAGGAGGACACCATTCAAAACTTTTTGAAGGTTCAGATATTATTATATTAGCTGGCTGATCAGATGATCCTTGTCCAAAGAAAGTTAAATATGAATACCTAACTCCATTGCCCATTCTTCCAACATCATGCGCTGCAACGTAGTTTGTTGGAAAAAATATAATATCTCCCTTTTGAGGTTTATAAGAAACGCCTAAGTGGACAAATCTTAAATGTCCTCCAGTAAAATTTCTTCCATTTAAATCTTCTTCATTATCAACACAATCATTTAAGTATACTAACGCACCACATGTCTGCCTTGAGGCAACCATGCCTTTGGGCATGTACCTAACTCCGTTGGTTACTTTGTAATTTGTATCATTATCTGCGTGACATCCTAATATTCCGCCATCTCCATATCTAAGTATATGACCTCTAGTTTTCCACCAAATAGATCCAATCATTAGTGGGTAATGATCTATGTATTTAATCAAGCCTTTATATATTTGATCTTCTAGATAAAGAAAAAAATCTTTTATCTGCTCTTCAGTATTGGGATTTACTGGATCTAATATTCTTACCGGAGCTGCTGGTACGTCTTCCATTCTATATTTGAATCCGTCTTCATTAATTCCATATGTAACGCCATCTATCTCTTTGTATGACCATCTATTCTTATGGGCTTCTTCAGCTCTTGAATCTATGTGACTAAGAACTAGATCTTGGTCAATTTTAAATGCATTCCTAACTACGACTATGCCAGGTGCTAATTCTTCTGTTTCAAAATCTGCTATTTCTTTTATGGTTGTTTCATCAAATTGAGGAGACACTGGATAAGCAGTGCTACTCATTCTTGATTCATCTTTTTCAAAAAAAGAACTACTATCTTCCATTATCCCAACACCTCATCTATAGCTTGTCTGATAGTCCACCCTGCGCCTTGTATTCTGGGGGTTTCGTCTAATGGCATGTCTTGCCAATTAAATCTAGATATCATAATTCCATCTCTACTAACTAAAAATTTTTCATAATTATGAGAAATTCTTGCCATTGCTTGCCCTGCTAAATTTTGCCCATCCTGAGCTTCCTTACTGCCATCTGCTGCAAAATCTGAATATGCTCTTTTTTCATACCCTTTAAGGAATGCAAAAGCTTCGTGTTCATTATTTCCATTTACTTCAACTTTTTGAAAAATAGGAAAAGTAACAAAAGGATAATTTTTTTCAATAAAATCTGCTATCTCTTCATTTGTCCCAGGGTCCATTGAACCAAATTGATTACATGGAAATGCTAATACGGAAAAACCTCTATCGTTAAATTCCTCGTAAACAGACTGCAATTGTCCTAGTTGCCTACAGGTTCTTGCATATGACCATAACTTTGAGCATTGGGGTTCATATCCAAACTTACTAGCTATATTTACCACTAGAGTTATTTTACCTTTAAATTCAGAAAGATAATTTTTTCTTCCATGTATTGACGAAGCTGAAAAATTATAAAAAGACATTATTTGACTCCAACAAATGAAGTTACAAGATATTGATCTATCTCTAACATTCCTGATATCTTATTATCTTCTATTAAATCTGCAGTTATTGATATAGTAGATTTTATTGGAAATTCTGTTTCTATAGAACAGTGGAATGTTACACCCTCAAACTCTGCGTTATTAAATTCAATGACTCCTTTTTCATGCTGAATTGAACCAGCTAAGCCATCGTAGTAAAGGTAAAAATCACTACCTTTAAGTTGTCCAAGAGTATTTATATTTAAAGTGTATTTTTCTTTTCCAAATGGAGTATTAACATCTATATTCCATTTGCCAAAAATGTTTGATATATTAACAGTTTGAGTCATAGAACTAATTATACCATACAATAATATTCTTATTCGTAGAAAAAACCACCATTAGAGAGTGCTTCTGGCGGATTATTTTTATGCCAAACGTTTACAACTAAAACTTGTCTAAGTCCGGATTTAGCAGGTGTACTACTATGAACAACGTGACCGGAATCAAATATAATTAGTCTATTCCCCTTGTAGGCTAACCTTTCCCTGTCTTCAATTGGTGATATGTTTTTTTTGTCTTTAATTTTATCTGGAGTTTTTTTCTGTCCATCTATTAAAGTATTTTTATGAAGCTCCAAAAAACCACCTTCTTTATTGTCTATTCCATAATAAACGCATCCCGAGATAGGTCCTTGGAAAGTTTTATCTTTTTTGTAAAGAAAGGTATCTTCATCCACATGTAAGTCTATGTATTGGCCAGCATTATAAGTTCTTGTCCAATACTCAAAACCAACGATGTCTTCATATGGCCATTCCATATGTTGTTCCCATATTTGCTTTATAACTTGTTTTTTTAAAGTATTTGTTGGACTTTTCCACCAACCATCCCAAAACATAAAAGGGGAATAGTAATTAGAAGATTCTTCATGATACATCATTAAATCAGCAGCTATTTGGTTTTTTTTGCCCATTGATTCAGGAAAAAATAAATTATCTTTTAATACTTGATTATATAAATTTTTATCTAAATAATCATCTTTTATTATCATAAAATTATTTTATTATTTTTAATTATTCTCATTACGAACATCGATTGGTTTTATTAAATCTTTAGTATATTGCTTTATTGATTCATTATCTTCAAGATTTACATTTTTCTTTATTATATCAGTAATGCTATTATTAACCTCTTTGTATCTAGGACTATTGAAATATGCTTTATTTAAGATTTCAACAGAAGTAGTTACTTCAATATCTAACTCATTTTCTACACAATATTTATATATTTCAGTTTCAAAAAATATGTTTTCTTTTTCCAACATAGAAGATGGAATATTTAAATTTTGTGGGTAGTTTTTAACTAAAGAACCCAATGTTCTGTATCTTATTTTTGACATAAACCATTTTTTAAACTTTTCTGGAACTAATGAACTTTCTTCTATAGATCTTCTTGGGTCTTCATCACCACTTAAATATAAAGATAAAACAGTATCCGGTTGAGCGTTTATTAGTTCATCAATTGCATCTTGAGGGATAGACCAATCCGTAAAAGACTTGTTGCATCTGATCGCAATATTGTCTTCAGCATTCCAGGGTTCTTGATTTAAAATATTCCACTCATATGCCATCTTTATAGCATGGGGGAAAGTTCTACAGTAATTAACACGAATAGGCCAATCCTTATAGGCTCTATCATCAATTATCTTTGTGCACTCTATCTTTACTATGTAGATATTAGATATTGAAGATAGGAAAACCGTCCACCCTATTACGTTTTCTCCGCCAAGTTGGCTTCTATCGCAAACGTCCAGTGCACCTTCTTTATTGGTATCGAGAAAACCAACTGCAGCAAAATCTTCTAAATCGCATCTTCTTTCATCGTCTACAGGAGCAGGGGCTCCCCCTAATGCTTCTTTGTAATCCGATACAGACTGCATTATTATGAATCCATTTTTAGTTTTATCATATGAATCATTTAATACATCTTCAATGAATTCATAATTTTCAGATTGTATATCTTCTGTATAATTTTCTGAAACAATTCTATACACAAAATCAGTTGCATAAAACCTAATTTTAGTAAAAGCTATTAATGTTCTATCTCCAATATCATAAATGTCATAATCTAAATACTCTTGCAAGCCAGAAGGATGAACTGTATTTAAAGTAAAATCTTCTTTAACGCTGGTTATAGCGTAGCATGCATAATCGGATGGATTATACTCTTCAAAGGTTTTATACTGCATTTAAGCTCCGGTTATAGTGAAGATATTTTAATATCTATATCTTTTATCTTACAGATTATATCATAGATATCATTTTGAGCTGTACTGTTTTCGGCAGGCATGAAGCTTTCTTCATCAAATTCTTCTGGATCAAATCCCAGTACTGATAATCTTAAAATTAAAGCTTTTTCTAACTCGCTCTTTACAGTTTGATATGCTTGTTTTTTTTCTTCAGAAGATAGACTAAATTGCATAT